>Ga0315288_10005477_pt1 | contig 16154 bp, 20 predicted proteins | sample YL17G11_20_MG_FD_203454 | JGI IMG/M metagenome (GOLD analysis project Ga0315288, IMG submission 203454) | Sediment microbial communities from Yellowstone Lake, YNP, Wyoming, USA - YL17G11_20 | ecosystem: Environmental > Aquatic > Freshwater > Lake > Sediment | place: USA: Wyoming | collected...
AATGAATGGAAAACATGACTTTTCCTTCATTAGCAGCCGTGAATAATGAAGGCTGAGATTTTCTCGTTGAACATGATTTTACTGGCATCAAATGAAGATGATCGATCATCATCTTTTAAATCTTTTGAACGACTCGGTTCTCACCAGCCATTTTCCATCGTGGCAGACTTGCGTTCATCAAGATGAAGAATGGAAAAGAAAATTAAAACTGGAACGTCGAAACGATCATTCTTCCCATTCCACGTCCATTTCGAGCGGGATGGTCTTGTCAATGGCGATGTTCTTGACGAGAATTCTCGTCTTGACATCACCATTCCATTCTATATCAAAACCTTCACGGATCATGTAATCCGTGATTTTATCACCGATGATCGTGGAAGCATCATCATCTTTTTCCTTGAATGATCCGAAACAAAGATGAGATTGCCCGCGCCTATCAAGATCGTCCTTGTCTTGCTCGTGATAAAAGACATAGCCGATGGGTTTCTCTCCATTCTTTTCCAAGAATTTCACGCCTTCTCCATCGATAACGGTAAGACCGCATGACTGGCAACACCAGAAATTTTCCCGAGCGACGATGTTCAATTCTTTCTCGATGCTGAGAAAGGATTCTGAAAGGTCTGCTCTTGTTTTTTGCACGACGTGATCACCTTCTTGTCGAGTATCATTCTCTCGGCTTAAGAATGCCACGTCGAAAAAGGTTTAAATGGCAAAAATCAAATCTCTGATCAAATGATGAATAAATCTAAATCACGATCAACGCCTCGATCATCGAGGAAAACATGGATGATAGGTGGTATATCCGCTGCCGCTGCTGGCATCACGGTCATTGTCTTGCTCGCAGCTTTTGTTTGGATACCAGCTTCTCAGCAAGGTCAAACTCAAGATGGAACGAGCAATCAAGTTTCTTCTGCAACCGTGTTGTCATTTTCATCGTTCGCGGATGGAACAGAGTTAACAGCGACCAAGCCACAAGTATTCGTCGCCAATGGAGTGGCTAACACGCTAGTCCCGGTGACCAATGGAATTGCCGTGGTGCAAGGAATTAGACCATTTGCGAACCTGCTAATCAGAACAATGCCAAGCACGGTGATCGGTCAATCCATCGAAGTGAATTGCTTGTTCATGGCTGATAAATACACGTCTATCTATTTTTACTCGGAAACCGGGATGACCATGTGTTCCATCTCTTTAAGTCCGACTAACATCGTGTGTGGCGGAGGCAAGCCGTATGCGTTTTCTGGATTGCAACAAGACGATCCGGTGACATTGAAGATCACGTTCGATGATACCACGAGTTTCTCGGCGACGATTACAACGAGCAAATTTACCGGGAGAAGCACCGGAGGATATGTTATTTCGGTAAGTGCATCCACGTCAATAAGTAGTGCAGCATTTACTGGCATATTTACCGCAACATCGAGCGTGACGATGTGGAAATTTTCATCAATCAAGACGACGTGGCCAGCATTTCCTGCATATGTTTAAAAATTGATAAAATGATGAAAAAAATGAGCCAAGCATCAAGAACGCAGAAAAAACAACGAAAATTTGGAGTCCCGTTAGGAATAGCAGGCATCGCTGCTGGCATTACCATCATTGTCTTGCTTGCCGCTTTTGTTTGGATACCTGGCGCTCGATCCGAGTCTCCATCCACGAACTCGTTGATATTTTCGAGTTTTCCAGACGGCACGAACTTGATGGAGACACCGAGCATCGATGCCCCTTTCTTTGTCGGCGGTGGCGCTCCAATATCAACAGCGACGGTTATTGGCGGTGTTGCTGTCATTAGTGGATCGCAACCAGTCGCATCGGTCGTGTTTAGACCACCACAGCAAGCCCCGATCATCGGTCAATCCATCGAGATAGAGTGCCTCGTTCAAAACAACAATAGAGTAGCGATCCGGTTCAATAGTTTAGACGGGGTATTCGCCGAGTTTTCTGTTACTGGCAAGACTTTTTCCATGACGCCACAAAGCGTTACCGTCCAGGAATTAAATGTTGATGACAAGATCACGTTCATCTTTGATTTTGTTGACGTGACGAGTTGCGTGGTAAAGATAGCAACGACAAAGGAGACCAAGACTCTCACCGGCTTGCTCGGTAGTGGCATCACGGCATCCACGGTGCTTGCATCGATCACGTTCGGCATTCAAGTAATGCCAACGACTTCCTTCACGTCGTGGAAATTGCTCTCGATAAAGACATCGTGGAACAATGCCTTTGCAGTGTAAAGAAAAAGAAAAGAAAATATTTATTTTATTGATTTTAAGATCTTACAACTCTAAATTGCAGATGTTAAAATTTTCACTTCGCTTGTAAAGTTCATACCCTTCTAGTTTGAGCCGGTTGAAACTATCTATGCTCATAACTTGAGCATCGCAATTACGCGTATGTAGTTTTCTTCGTGCTTCTTTCATGGCTAATTCTGCTGATTCCGGAGTTTTATAATTTTCGTCCGTGTAAAGTACTGCCTTGTTTTTTCCATCAAAAATGACGACGACATAGCAATTACTTTTTTGTGTATTGCATAATTCTACTGGTCTTATTTTTTCCAAGCCAAAATAATTTTTTTCCTCGAATGCTTCTCTAGCGGCTATTCTCTGTTCTGATTCTAATCTTCGTTTTTCCATTGCTTCTTTTTTCTTTTCACCACGTGTCTTCAAGCTTTCTGGAATTTTTTCTCCAGGCCCGTATAGAGATCGCTTTGCTTTCTTGCTCGGCGAGTAAACAGATTGCCCCTTTGAATGCGTTCCTATCGTCTGAATCTGGGATTCGAGTCCGGCGACACGGGCGAATACAGATTCTTCTTCTTGCCGCGTCATCCGTTTTTCTTGCGGTTTAACAGGTAAATCAGTAAACTTCCGTGCCAAGCGAGATTCTTCTTTGATTTTCTCTTCTCGTGTTTTTGGCGATACTACTTCAGAAAGACGCTGGAGACGATTGAAATGCCTTGTATCGAGCATGTTGTATTCCTCGGTTGATAGAGCAATTGCCACGTGACCTTCTGGAAGGTGTTTTCTACGTGCCTTCGATTCTGCCGATTCTCTGGTCTTTACACGCTCGATTATCGTTGTCGGCCATTTTTGAGAAGTAGAAGACCATTGATCGCTTTTAGACGTGTCCACGTCCACGATTAAAAAACATTCACGCACGATTGTGTTGCATTGCGGCGGAAAATTCTTTGGAGGAGTTTTTATGAACGACATGACATTAATCCGGTTCGTTTCAGCTCGTTCCTTCTTGCTCACGGCAGCTTGTTCTTTTTCCGTCGGGCACGCTCTAACGTTCGCTTTTTTCGCCATATCATTCACTTTGATTTACTTTTCGCTTCACTTATTCTATCTTGCCATTCCAATATATTTTTCAACAATCTTTCATAAACTGCATCTGAAAGACAGCCTCGTGAACTTAAAAGAATATTCTTGGACGTTGTCAAAAGTCCTAGCTCCATCTGAATTATAGCAGATTTATCACTCTTACATGTTTTAAGATCATCGTTGCACGTGCCGCCTGGCGAATGTTTACTTCTAAGAGAGAATGCCGGTATTCCATATTTTGCCTCGAAATCATCAACCGTCATAACATCGAATCGCAAATCTTTTCGGCCTTTGTTGGCTTTCTTCATAATATTTTTTGCTTGTGTTGCCAACGAATCGTTTTTCCATCGACCTGGTTGAACTACTTTCCTCGCGCCTATCATCTCTTCGCCTTTCTCATCTAACTTCACGAGCACGATGATGAAACACGCTTCCGTTGTTGTATTACATGTTTTTGCTGGCATTGTTCTTTTCACGTTTTTTCTATTTTTCGAGTATTTCCGTCATTGTTTTTCGTCCAAGGGCGAGCGATGTCGGGCTATAAATTCTAAAGAATTTCACGCCTTTTACTTCCATTTGCTTTCGTTCTGCCCGTGATATGACCTTGACCGCTCTTTTTTCTGTCTTGTAATATTTTTCAATGAATGCTTCCCGTTTAGCCATGAATGCATTAGCGGCATCGATGTCTTCTTCTTCATCGGAGACGAGCCAGTTATTTGCACCGCCGCATGCATCCGATTTCTTTCGTGCTTCTTCACATTTCTTTTCGATGACGTAATATTTTGCCATTGTTCAATAGCCTCTTCGTTCTTTTTGATCGCTCCAAAACCGTCGCCATCGTGGATCGGGTTCTGGAGATTTTTTACATGACGCACGTTCATCTTGCAGTTCTGGCATGTTTTTCACGCGAGCAAGACCGAAATGAATGTCTCGTATCTTGAATGCTATCTGGCGAAAAGCATCCTTGATGAATGGATTCGGTTCGAGATTTGCTTCGTCTTCAAAGGCTTTCGCGCAATGTTTCATTTGCTTGAGCATCGTCTCGACGAATGCCTTGTTATGAAACTTCATGATGTATATGATCGATCATCAGCATTTAAACCTTCTTTGACGTGGAGAAGGGAAGGTTTAAAAAAGCAATGAACGAGTGGTTTTACATGCCAATCGATCCAAATCTATCGCCATCGGAATGCCGAAAAGAAGAAATAGAACGATTGCATTCCGGGCAAAATAAAAAAGGAAAGAAATACCCGATCCGGCAAGCAGTCGCCATTGCTTACAAGGTCTGTGGCGAAGGAACATCAAAACCAAGAAAATCACGAAAGAAACAGAAATAAATTGTATCGATAAAATAATTTAATTTCTATCTGGGTGGGCTTTTCCCTCGTGATGATCTGATCATCGAAATTTCGGGCATTTCCTATTGTTTTCACGTGGATATTTTTAATGCTCGATCCACGAATTCTTTATCATCGATGGTACTTGTCATCACTTGGCATTCCAATCATTTCATGATTTCAAGCTTAAATCTCTAACCACTATTTCCGATGGCGACCATATTTCTATAAAATTAGAATTTTTAAACTCCGTGTTAAAAGAATTCCATATCTCGTCTATTTTTTTAAGATAATGTTTTGGAATCGCCGCATCGATATCGAGAGAGTAATTGACCTTGATGAATGCCTCGTATTCTTCGCGTGTTATTCTTCTATCAAGAGCGCACGCCGCACGCAACAATCCAAGTGAGTTGAGCATGTCGCCTTGCCGCCAGAAAAATTTATCGTGTGCCATGCGAATGCCCTTTTCTGCGAAGACGGCAATCCGTATCTTGTCATCGATCTCTTGCACGGAATCGTTTATTTTTCTTTGCGATTGATACAATCGTTGCAGATCGGATTCCGCCACTTGAATTTGTTCTTCAATGCCCGTTTTCTCTTCAATCAACCGGGCATGTGCCAGTCTCATGGAATTGACATCGATGTGCTCTTCCATGCCGTGATCATGAACAACCGTGTTTAAATTGTCAACGTCGAAAAAAATTAGAAAATATTCATGTTGAAAAAATTTCATAGCTCGCAATGATCGCCGTCGCAGCCACGGACTCCTTCTGCTTTGGCAATGTACGACGCGAGATCGATGACGTTCAATTCCGATACTCGTTTTTCATATTCTTCCTTCGTTATCTCCTCGTATGGGGCTTGAGCATACCCGTGCTCGCTCAATGGCAAGAATGATATGCCCTTCAGCTTGTCCTCGCACGTCTGCAATATTTCCTTTAGCCGTTTCGCCTCGCTTTTCTTGAACGTGACCGTGATGCTGACCTGGTTGTCGCTCCAATATTTTTGAAGATCGATGGCATTCATGACTTGCATTTCCATGCTCACGTCATCCTTGCCACACGTGAAATTCTCCGTCTTGATCGGAAACTCGACGACCATCGTGTCCTGGCTAGCAACATCCTTCTCGGTTCTATACCCGGCATTTTTCAACAAGCCAAGCAGCTCCGAGTTTGATGCCATCCGCATTCTCCTAATGTAAAACTCTGAATGCGGGTAATGGATGCCTGGTGAAACACCTGGCAGCAAGCTCGTCGTTCCGGAAGGTTTCACCGTTGTTATCTTGATGCTGCGTGGCACGCAGAATCTATCGGAATACTCGTCATCGAGATTTCGCAAGAATGCATAGCCTTCTTCACACCAACGGAGAAATGTTCTCCTGCCGTGCTTGGCAATGGCATCGATGATGCCGCTTAACGATGTACCGATCCGGCGATTCTTGAGCATGATGGCGTTGGTTTCTTGCCAATGCGTTCGCATCAGCGTGACTGACTTGGCATAAAGATACGCGTATTTCAGCGTTTCGATGAACTCGTCTCTCGTGTCATGTCTAGAAGGGAATGTCTCTACCAAACAACAAGTTTCTCCTGATTCCAAACTTTGTTCTCCACATGGATTAACTCCAGCCACGTTCTTGTCCTTCCAATCAGCATTTCCATTTATTCTTGAATAAGCTTGAGCATTTTTCAACCATATGACTCCAGGTTCTCCATTTTTTGCGATTGACTCCGCGATGCTCGTGTAATCGAAGCCTTCTTCCGGATCGATGACGACCGAGTTATTGCTTGCCCATCGCCGATCCATCATTTCATCTGAATGCAATGCCGGGTCTTTCATGGTAACATAGTCCGTGTCATCCGGAGAACCAAGCGCGATTTGCGCCGAACGTCGAACATTGCCAGAAACAACGCATTTCCCGATGTAATTCATGATATCGACGATGTCAACCGATGTCAAATAATTGCCGATCTTTCCGGTCAACATCTTGACAAGAGACTTGCACATCGTGGCAAGAGGTTCCGGGCCGGAAGCGATGCCGCCGAATCCCTTGATCGGCGTTCCTTTTGGACGGACGATGCTAAAATCAAATTCCGGTACTTGCATACCGTCAAAGAAGGCGGTCAAGACTCGATGCAAGCATTCAACCCATCCTTCTCTCGTGTCCGGAACGACGAACTGGCATGATCCAGGTGCTGGTTGCTTTACAAGTATTGTTCCAGCACCTTTCGTGTCGAAACCGACACCAACGCCAAGCATCGACGCGTCCATCATGAACTCGAATGGCTTGGTTTTCGAGATTGCCAAGTTCTTCGTGGAAATGAACGCGCAATTGTTTAAGCTTAAACTCCCGTGCCGGAAGACGTGATCCGTTCCCATGATCCACAAGCCTCGTCCTGGCGGCAAGAACTTGAAGTTCCATATCTTTTCAAACATTTTTTGCGCCATGTATTGTGCTTCGGATGCATCCCACGGGATTTCGAGCGATTGACAATGCGTGGCAAGGATCGTGAAGCATCCCTCGACGACGCGCTTGACCGTTTCCCAGAATTCTTCCTTCGTCCCGTCGTCCTTTTGCCGGGCATACGTTCGCTTGTATGTTATGTAACCGAGCGGCCCCCATTCTGGTTGCTTTCCCTTGAAATTTTCCAAGAAATCGGCATCGAGAAAGAATTTCTTGACGTTAAAATTGAAGAGTGATTTCAAACTATCGAGTCCACGACAGGTCATCTCGGCAAAAACGAGTTCCTTGATGTGCGACGAAAGTATTTCTTTTTTTCCTTCAGCAATGATTTTTTTAACGACTTGATCCGCTATCACCTGGGAAAGCGTTGGATCGAGACCGGTTCGCACGCGTATCTTTCTGGATATATCTTCCAAGTCAAACTTTTCACGTTCTCCTTGAGAATTGATGACTACCGATGGAAAAAGTGAAAAAATATCAAAACTCCTGGTTGCGTCTTGCATCGTCATTCCTCCATTGATGCATCAGATATCGTTATCATCATCGATGATATGCTGTCGAACGCCAATGTAATCCTTTGCCATGTGGCATACTATCTCGCCAAGCGTTTTCTGGTCAAGACGAGCTACTATTTCCTCTATAGATGCTTCGATCTCCGAGCTAGAAACGAACTCGTCAAGCCTACCATTGCTGATCCGCTCGAAATCTCGATATGGCATCCCAAGGCGCGTGTATTCAAACCGCCATTTCGGGTTTTTTTGGAACAAGATGCTGCAAAGCTGTTCCCGGATAAAAGGAGCTGTCACGGTTGGTTGCTCGAAATTGAGCATTTTTAACAAGAATTCCCAGGTCACTTCCCTTGCTTTTTCCTCGGTAATGGATGTTTCCGCGAGCAAGGATGACATTATTCGTTCTGGATCAAATTTTTCGATATTTCCATTGCCCCTGGCAACGGATGGTAAATTCCGGATGATAAATTCTGCTTCCGGTGAAGCGGAATCTTCGTAACTTCTACAAGAAGTTTTTGCTTTGGTGTCCATATCTCGTACTACCATGTCATCGTTCACCTTGTACATTTCGGTTCTTGATGTTCAAAAACGAGAACTTCATTTGGCAAATGTACTACGCGCTACCGGCATAAAAAGTTTATAGCACCAAAAAACACGTTAAAATGCGTTGCCGTGGTGTAATGAAACATTATGTACGTTTTATACATCCACGAAAAATTATGTATGAAAAATACATGAACATCTCGATCCATCGAGATCAAGGCAAGATCGATGAGCATTGTTTAAAGATCGGACGAAAAAAAAATTAATGCGGGTAATAAAGATTGCATTTCGGGCAATGCAACACGTTACCTTTCTTTTCATCAAAGAAATAGAAAACATCGTAACTATGAAACTCGTAGCCGCAATCAGGGCATTTGAATTCACCGTGCGTGTAGTCTATTTCACCTTTGTCGTTCGTGCAAAAGGATTTCTTGTCTGATATGTTCATAGTTGTTCACCAAGAAGATCAACACTCGATCTTCAACCAGGAGAATGCAGGCTTCCAAATAAACTTTTTGGTTTTCTGGTTTCAAGAATAACCGAAATAGACCTTGGAGAAAAGACTTTGTATTTTAGTCACGACGCTTTTTGTATCAATGTAAAAAATTATCAAGACTTGATATCAATGATTTATTCTTTTCTTTCAATCGACGTTCTGCAATTTCGTGATAGATTTCAGATAATTCTATCCCGATATATTTCCGTTTCATTGCTGATGCCACTACCAGGGTAGTTCCAGAACCACAGAATGGATCGAGGACAATGCTGCTTTCCGGGCACGAAAATCCTATCAAGAGCCTAGCGAGTTCGGCCGGGAATGTCGCTGGATGATCGCTTCTGGTTCGCTCGATGGGAATCGAGATAACATCTCGTCGCAGCTTGCCACTATCTTCCCGTATTGAATCCATATCAGCATAATAATCTTGGCTTCTGGTGAAATGTAGGATATACTCGAATGCGTGTGCAAATCTATCCCTCGCGTTCGTGTAATTGCCCACATTTGGTTTGTACCATATCAATTTTTCACGGAAAAACCACCCGTGATGTTCTTGCATCTCGATTGCCATTCTCTCGGGTAACATCATCTTTTGTTTTGCCTTGAACCAAGCCATGCCAGGCTTTTTTCGTATATCTTTTGACCAATTTCGTTGAAAATTGCATTCTTCTCGAAAATCCTCGGATGATTCACCTTCTTTCATCGTTAATGATGAAACCCATGCTCTATCGCCGCGACGCGTCCAATTTGATATCCAAATGTCATCGATGATGATGAACAAATTACCACTTCGTTCAAGTTTCCGTTGCACGATATCAAAGACATTGGCAAGTTCAGTAACATAATCAAGCGGGTTCTCCTCGATGCCGATCTGTCCAGCAACGCCGTAATCTCTACAACCCCAATACGGTGGTGATGTTATGCATGATGCCACGCTGTCATCGTCAAGATCATGCAATCGATCTCGGCAATCTCCAAGCAGAATGGTGTTCTCGTGTCGTGCCATTATATCATCATTCATTTTATCGAATCTTTGATAAAACCTTTCCATTGTTCAAGAATAGTTGAAATATACCTTGATGTAAAGTTTTTCATCCGATTTTCTTTTCCAGTTTCCTTCCGTCAAGATTCGCCAATCAGCAAGTAAGTGGCAGCAATACAAGACGTGAGCGATGCAAACGCCACACGTTTCATCATTCTTTGTTCCGGTAATCTCGTAAAGCCAATATGATTCTGCTGGATATGTTGGTGCCAAGCCAATGAAAGAAAAACCAATGGAATGCTTGCGAAACATGTCTTCTGCTCGTTCCTTGTACTTGTCGCCACGCCCGCTCGTTGGATCGATGTTCATGTCGATCATCTTTTTCAATTCAGCCCGTTATTCTACGCGCATGATCTTGGCAAGGATCATGTTACCGAGTAGCACGGCACCATAAATGCGACGGAACGACTTGAACATCTCGTTCTTGGTCAATCCATCGAAATAAATCGTTTCAAAGATATTCCACGACGCGGTATCAACATTGATGTTAAAATCCAGCTCTTTTTCAAGCAACATTCTCTGCAATTCAAAATAAAATATTCCAACATTGTCACTTGTTCTTGCCATGAATTCTTCGTAATACTCCGGGCACATCTTGAGTGAAAGTTGCATCACGATGAAATCCGCGTTGGTATAATTCATGACAATGATCGGTATTGGCATTGAATGCTTGGATGGATAGATCAGCTCCATTGCCCACGAAATGTTTTCCTTGTTGGGAAGCTTGGTCTTGAAAAGACTGGCTTCGATGCACCATTTCTTTACCTGGAGAAATACATCATTTTCATCTTGCATTCTTTTTTACCTCTTGATTTCATTTAATCCGGGCCGGAATGAAAGTAAATGCACCATTCAAGGCTACTTTGATCATCGTATCGAATTTCCCCGCGAGTTGCTTTCAAGATTTCTTTCAATTCTTCGAGATCGGCAACATCGATCACCCATTGCTCGACCATCCATTCACGCGCCACGTATGGTTTTCTATCTTCGTGCATTATCTCTCGGTGATTTCTACCGATGGCAAGAAACTCTCTCGCGATCTTGTCACCATTTTCTGCTTTTGTCTTGGCTTCGTCAAGACTTTCATAACTACGGTTATCTGTTTGCTCGACATCCTCAAGAAATGCTGACGGATACGGGCATTCATTTCTCCATTTCCCGAAATCGATGATGACGATTTTCATGATCAATGCACGAATTGTGTCAATGTTCTTGTTGTTTTGACTTTCTGTGAAAAGAAATGTATTCTATTCTTGGCAATGTCATAATATTCTGGATCGATCTCGACACCAGTGAATTTTCTGCCGTGCTTGGCACACGCGACGCCAACGGTGCCAGTGCCCATGAACGCATCGAGCACGTTTCCTCCAGGCAATGTATAATTTGCGACGATGGTCTCTACCTGGTCTATCGGTCTCGGGCACGGGTGGTTCATGACCATGTCAACGCCTCTTTTAAAGAGAGTCGTGTTCGCAAGAAACCAATCTTTTTCGTCCAAATCCACGAGTTTCTTGGCAATGAAGAAATCTATGCTGCGTTTCGGTTTTTCCGGTTTCAAGAGTTCTTCCTTCGAGATTTCTTCAGCGTCCTTGTAAAACATGACGATTGGATCGTAACCGTAATTGATTTCCGTGTCACGCAATTGCACGAAGTTTTTACATGATGAATATATGTGGATTTGTTCGCCATACCATTCCCAGAAATGCTTGAAATACTTTTGTGTCTGCCAAACTGCAACGAAACCACCTGGCTTGATCTTTGCTAGCATTTTTTCATAAATAGGCTTGAGCCATGTCCAATAATCTTCAGCGTTGTTGCTTTTCTCTCGTTGATTGTATTGATGCCCGATGCCATATGGAGGATCGGTGACCAATGCATCGAATGATTCATTCTCGAATGCATCGAGAATGTCAAACGAATCGCCGAGATACAGGGAACAATCATCGACGATATCAGATGGTATTTGCATGGAGATCATTTACACGTCAAGTATGGCGTTACTTTTTCTTTCAATATTTTTTCCAGCTCGTGCATCTCTTCGTCAAGAATGTAATGATCCTCGATGCCAAGCACGATGATTTTCTCGAATGAATGTTTCAACATCATTTCGATCATCTCTTTCATCCACGATTCCATCACGAACACGAGATCAGCATCGGCAATTGTCTTTTCCAAATGCTTCATGGTATAATCTCTCATTTCATGCCCAAATTTCCAGCAATCTACATACTTGCTCATGCCAAAATATGATGTCTCGTGATTCTTGGAAAAGAGTTCGGCAGCTTTCTTGCTCCGGAATCGACCGGCAGCGCAAACGAAGACGAGTTTCATTGCATCAATTCACCTTTTCTTTTCTATTGAAACCGAATAAATAACCATAATTATCAAGATAAACACGAATCGTGACATCACTCACGCCAACGACACGTGTAATATCTCTTTGATACGGCATTTTTTTATCGAGCCGGAATGCTGTCAAATAAAAAATCGCCGTTGCCATGCAACTTGGAACAACATGATGCTTGCACGCAACTTGCATGACGATTTTTCTTGTTTCGTTGAATTCTTCTACCGTTATCAATCCAGGATATGCTTCGAGTAGCTGGTCTCGAAATGCATTCATCGGCGTGCACACGACGGTCTTGCACGCCGGGCTGCCATCATTCTCGTATGTTTTCCAGGCATGACGATGTGGGTTGTCAACACGTTGTCTTTTATGGCATACCGGGCATTCCATGAATTTCATAAACTGATTCCATCCCAGATTCAAGGCACGACCATAGAACACGCCTTTTTTCCTCAATTCGGACAAGGTCATTCCTTCATCGATGAATTTCACAGCGCACGCATCACAACAATAAATTGGAATTTTATTCTTTCGAGACGTGAACAACGTACCGCAATGAGAACACGGTTGTCGTGCAGTTATCTTATTTTTTCTTGGCATTGATCATTCGTCATTCTTTACTTTTTATGGCTAACGCCGAATACATGCTCGTATTTTTTAACATATTCCATCATCGTGTGCCGCGTTGTTTTAACAGCACGCGCAACATCTTGTTGGCTTTGCGCTCGTTGCAATCGCAATGCCGTCATGTAAAAGATAGCGGCTGCCATGCATCGCGGCGTCACGTGTTCCTTGCACGCGTTTTTCATGACGATCTTTCTCGTTTCATTAAATTCTTCCACCGTCATCAATCCATGAAAACTATAGAGCAATTTATCACGAAACTCGTTCATTGGCGTGCAGATGACGGTCTTGCACGCGGCTTCTCCTTCACCATGGTACGTCTTGGTAATTCGGTGCTGATGGTGCCTGGTCGTGACGAAGAAAAATTCATGACATACCGGGCATTCTTTTCTTTTCGCTTTCCATCCGAGATCGACTGCCCGATAGTAGTCAACTCCTTTTTCATTCAATTCAGTGCTGTCCAATCCATCAGCAATGAACTTCAAGGCGCAAGCATCGCAACAATAAACATTAGTTTTCCTTGATTTTCTACATTCAACCATCGTGCCACAATAAGAACACGCGTGCAATGAACGTGCCACGTTGTTAACAATCATGGTATCAGATGCTTGCCTTGACATGAATTACAAGATGCAACACGTCTTTAATAATGGCACGTTGAAAAAAATATTATTTAACGAAACATGAATAAATTATTCTTGATCATTCTTTGCCGTGGCTTCTTTCATAAATCTTTCCAATATTCTTATTTGCTGTTTTAAACCACGAATTTCTGTTTCGAGTTTCTTATTTCTCCGCCGTTGCTTAATCAAATTCTCCGAATATTACGCGTTCAACATCGATACCGAGATGTTTCGAGACTGCCTTGATTTTCTCTGGGTACAATGAAAATCCTTGTGACATGCTATACTCAAGCATTTTCAACGCTTTATCTCTCCGAGATAAAAAGAACATTCATCGGTCATCATCGTGATTTTATTTAAATCGATATTTGAGTGTATAAGAAAGTCGATTATTTTATAGTATCACGCGTGAAACACGCCAGGCGTCGAATTTAAATGACACGACGATATTACTTTGACATTGAATTCACGTTCGAGCAATCATTGAAAATATTCTGGCATCAACATGATAAAAACGATCAAGCTGCCAATTAATCTCTCCGGCGACGAGAAGGAAATTGTTCTGAAGTACCAGAGAAATCAAAACAACGTCATCCGGTTCACGTACAATCGGTTGCTAGAGAATGACAATCTAACGACCGCTGAATTAACAGCATTGCAGAGACAAATGAACAATGTTTTCATCGATTCACATTTCAAGAACTCGGCCATCGACAAGGCAAGGGAATTGATCTCGCGAGACAATGGAAAGGTCATTTTTGGTGGAAAGAAGTTATTCATCCAGCGATGCCAAGGAAAGATATCGCAGGATGAATTTCAAGCAAAAAGAATGATGCCCATGCTGAGAACAGGCCAAGCAAACGCGAACGGCAACAGCAAGTTCACCATCTTGAATGGCACGTCTATCTTGTTCAAGCCGACGAGAAAAATTCACGTCGAGATCAAGCTGCCTTTTCTCAAGAAAAAGTTGAAAAAGGAAGTGGAGAAATTAAAATTACTCCAAGATGGCAAGGCAATTCCGATCACCTATCAATTGGATTGCAAGTTTATTTACTTGAGTTATGATGATGCCTTGGTAAATAAAGCCGATGAATATCGCGGGAAACGAAATAGAATCATGAGCATTGACTTGAATCCTAATTACATCGGCTATTCGATCATCGATTGGAAAGGCGCGAATGGTTTTCACTTGGTTTCCAATGGAATGTTCGATTTCTCGCATTTCTCGATGAAATCCAAGGAATTAAAACATCTAAAATGGGAATTGAAGAAACTCGGCAAGGACGGTGAAGAACGCAAGCAGATCATTGTTTCCAAGTTAAAACACTTGAACAACCAGCGGGATCACGAAACGATAGAGATCGCTATCAAGTTATTCAATCTATTTCGTGGTTTTAATTGTTCTATCCTTGGAATTGAAGATTTGAGCATTGTCTCGAAGGACAACGAGAAAGGCAAGAATTACAATAGATTGATCAACAATGAATGGTTGCGGAACTGGTTGGTCAATCAATTGGAAAAACGGATCAACCGGATCGGTGCAAGAGTGGTTAAGGTTCTTCCAAATTATTCGTCATTTGTTGGAAATCTTGTTTATTCAAATTTGAATCTTCCCGATTCTATTCTCTCATCCATCGAAATAGGAAGACGAGCATTTGAATTCAATGCACAATACATTGACAAGACAAATAAAAAAGAAAAGGTAATATTGTTTCCAAGCTTTGAATCGGTCAAGCGATCTCTTGCCAAGCCGTTGGAAGGATTTGGTATGAAGATCGACCAATTCGAGGATTGGAAATCTTTATACGGTTGCATCAAAAACACGGGAGTGAGATACCGAGTCCCTCTTGAATCCGTCCAAAATTCACGAGGTTTTAGCAAGACTTGTATAAAAGATAAAGTCATTTTATACAACTTTACATGAGTGCATACAAATCTTGTATTTCATTGCCATCTTGCCCATCTCCTTGCTCGTGAATTGGATTTCCGGTTTTCTTTCCATTGCACTGTCTTAACTTGTTAGACGAATCGATAAAAATCCAGAACCATAAAATCAAGATCAATAATTGGAGCGGGATGGACACGAAAGCAACGTCCATGGCGATGATTTGCGCCACGACTTGTAATGCCAGAACCTTGATTATAAACCATTTGATTCTTGGATTCATTAAATAATTCAAGATCAAGAATGGCAAAAGAATGGCAAATTGCGTGAACCAAATATCGATCAAGAAGATGAAATGAAACAATGCCCCGAACCCGAAGATGGCAATTTCCTTGTGAGGTTTACCATCAACCAAGATTGGTTTGATTCTATGCAAGAAGATCGGAAACACTATCGCGGAGAATACCACGAATGAAATGGAGAACGCATAATAGGTGAAGCTTGCCGCAGAAATGGAATACCATGTTGATCTGAGATCAATCGATGCCGAGCTGTTTATGAATGCATGGATTAACCTCGGGTTCGTGGTGAAAAGCAAGATATCTGGAATCATCGGGAGAAGCAGAAATATCATGAACACCAGCATCCGTTTTATTTGCCGTGAAAACAAAAACGAGAAGATGTAAATAAGGATCGTGAAAATAGCAATAGGTTTTATTATGATAGATATCCCAAGTAGAAACGCGCTTGGTTTCTCTCTCCCTTGAATGCTGAACTTCAATGATAGCATGACGAACAAGAGAGATATCAAGACGATGTTTCCCATCACATATGCTCCAAATGTAATGAAATTTATCAAGAAATAAATCATGAAAACGTGGGGATTTTTGCAGCGTGATTGAATGAATCGATTCATTTCTATCACGATAAAAATTGATGCGATGATTGATATGATAGACAAGCATAA
>Ga0315288_10005478_pt1 | contig 16152 bp, 29 predicted proteins | sample YL17G11_20_MG_FD_203454 | JGI IMG/M metagenome (GOLD analysis project Ga0315288, IMG submission 203454) | Sediment microbial communities from Yellowstone Lake, YNP, Wyoming, USA - YL17G11_20 | ecosystem: Environmental > Aquatic > Freshwater > Lake > Sediment | place: USA: Wyoming | collected...
TTTGGCGGTTTCTTTAGATTTTTCAAAATCACACAGTTCCGTCGATAAGCCAATATCTATCCATTTTTTAACATAAAATGGAAATTTGTCAGTCTGCTCTTTTGTTAGGATGGTAATCATAATTATTATTTATTTAACAATTTCCGTTTTCAAATGTCCAAATCGTTCCACATTTCGCACACTTCCACGTTTCGTGCCAATAATATGCATTGACCGCAAACTCTTTTGAGGTTGTTGCATCAACTTTCGGTTTGGTTTGTTCAATCAAATTTGGATCGGGTGTTGAATCGGGTGCCGATTCACCGTGCGATGGCCACCAACCACATTTAGGACATTGATATATGGATTTATCATTCATAATCTTAATATACTACGTATTTAGAAAATGTCAACCAAAATTATTCCCACCACTTCCAGAGAGTTGTTCTTGAGTGCATCGCGCTATTAACAAGTAATAACGATGTAATATCAATATAACCATTTTCTGTGATGTATTCGTTTAAAACCAAAGGCACTCTAAATTTTTTGGCTATAGTATTCTTGATACGATGTTCCTTTTTTATTTGTATCAATTTTATTTCAGCCTTCTGATACGATTCCTCTGGATCACAAGTTTGTTGATATGATTTTACTCTGTTATTTTCGTGCTTAGTAGTCAAAGCGAACCCTCCGTGTTGCAACCAAAATTGAATATACTCATCTAAAGTGATCATTACACCACTACAAATATTTTCAAAGATTTCTCCAGCCAAAGATTTTCTTCCGTGTAAATGTTCTGTAATTCCCTCAAACTCTACATTGTTTTTCATTTCTTTTAAACATTCAACCGAAACACATCCATTCCAAGGCGCCGTTCTATAGTAGAGTTCATTGGCTAGAACTTGACACATGTATCTCTTTTCCTTGATGGGTATTACTTTATATAAAATGCTGTTATGCTTAAAGAACTTCCAAGCCCACTCACAATGCTTGAGTTCGGCTTCTGTTAGATCTTCTCTTGTTTTGTCATCGTGCATCAAAAAGTATGTTTTCTTCCTTGACGATCTCACCGTCTTTATTACACATATCAGTACCTTCAATAGATTGTTCTATTCTCTCATATGCTTTGTTTATATATTCCTCAGAAATTTCACAACCTATAAATTTTCTTTTATGTTTAAGAGCCATCACCGCGGTGGTTCCACTATTACCACACCAAGTGCAATATCCATTTCGTTTTACATAAAGAGTATGGTTAGGAACTTCTGCACAATAAACCGCATCGTTATAAAATTCTTTAGAAATGTGAATTTTGGGAATAATTTTTTTGTTTTTAGAATGCCGTACTCTAATTTCATTTATTGGAGCCGATTTACTAATTTTACGACCTTTGATGTAAGAATTACTACGTATTCTCGTTCTACACGAAGTCTCAAACCCCAATTTCAAACACAATTCTTCAAACCCGTTTCGTAAATTTGGAGAGACAGTATAATACGTAGAACTATAATATCCTCTTTTGGTTTTGTATTTACATCCATTACCGAGCATCATTGCATCAAATAAACAATCGAGGTTTTGATTATTTAATATCATCGGACTGAGAAATTTATTATATTTTCCACTTCCACAATTTTTTAAAATAAACTCTATCCATTCATCATTCAAATCGACTACAAATTTTCTTTTGCCGTGATATCGTGGATTTAGATTGGATACCCACTGCATCATACAATTGCATTTTTCGCCTCTGTTTTGACAAATAGTTAGTTTCTTTTTGTTTCCCCAATTTGCGAAATATCCTTCGGATACATACAATCCTATAAGATACATAATTTCTTTTGGTATTGTTAATAGTGGAGGTGAAAAATTTCCTCCTTCTGGTATTCTATAAAGAACTTTTTTAAGATCCGTTGCCTTAATAAATTGTGGTTCCCTATTTTTCAGAAAATCATTGTGAGTTAAAACATACATGTTGTGATTTGCAGTAACCAACAGGTCAGTAGAACGAGATTTAACTCTAATCATTTCTCCCACATGTTTATATTGATAATATTTTATCGGCAATTGATATGACAATAATCCGCTTTTATCTCTTGTTATAATCTTGTCTGACTTCAATAAACATGAAAAATATTTCCAACCATTATATGTAAGAACTTGTGTTTCTTTATCATAACACCCCATAAAAGGATCAAAAACAATTTCATCTATATTGGTCCAAGATACTATGTGATCTTCGGCTAGTTGTTCTGGAAACGGAGCCGGATGATCCCAACTTTTAGATGCATGACCCATTAACCAAACGTTTGATCGCGGTTTGAAATCATTCTTTCTTTTCGGTTCAATAATCTCCCTTACCGGGCCACCTTTACCCATTTTCTTTACGGATGTATATATCTGACCAGCGGTCTTGCATGGTTCCTTTAATGCATTAAATGTTTTTGGCTTTCCTTTGGAGAATACAAACATATATTCGTGGGCTTGAACATATCTATTTTGTCTGTCTCCGAAACACATTGGATTGGATTTATGCCATATCATTGTATCGTGAAGGTTGAACCCGGCTCCTTCCACGAAGAATATGGCTTGTTTAAACGAAGTAAGGGTTTCACTTCCACGTTCTGTTGAGTCAGCCACGTTCCACACAACTATACCGCCTGGCTTTGTAATACGATATAATTCTCTGGCTACGTTTTCAAAATCAAAACAATATCCATTATAAATACGAAGTTTATCGTATGGAGGACTGGTGATGGTTAAATCTAAACAATCGTTGGGGAATCTGTGCATGGTATCTACACAATTTCCGATAACGATTTCATTTAATGGCAGCGATATATTATTCTCATCCATAGTTTAACTAATATACCACATAGGGATGCCGTTGTCTATTTTTTATATCAAAAATTGGATTATTCGTAATTGCGAATTGACACAATTACGCCGAAACGAGGCTTTCCATCGGGAGTCATGTTCTGATATCGAATCGTGGCCATTTCTCCTATATATTTGTTTTTGTTCTTATACAAATCGACATAGAATGCTTCATTGCCTCTAGCATTGGCCTCAAACTCGACTCCTTTAGATGTGATGCAACGAGCGCGTCCAAACATGCCCGAACGGTTTCCTTTACCTTCAGTAATTTCCAAAATCTTAAATTCTTCATCAACAAATTCTTTTCGCTTTAAAAGAAATTTACTTCGTTTGTTTTCATATATGTCGTCGATACGAATTATCTGACCTTCCTGACCTTCGGTTAAGTATTCAGCATACTTTGCATCAAGTTGGTCTTGATTATTGACCAGATCGGTAGTCACAATCACAATAGATTTGTGTGTAGGTAATATCTTTTTTAATTCGTCAAATCGTTTGCCAAAAGTTTGTTCGCTACTAGCCAAATCATATATCCAATATTGTAATGACTGTTCGCTGGCAATTAAATCGTCTTTGGTGGGTTTACTCTGTTTGGCAAGACTGATAATGCTGTTAAAATCGTTCTTGTATTTATTACAAAATAACTCACCATCAAAAATAAGAGATGGGTCTTTATCAAATAAATGTTTGAGTGCATTATAAATGTGAAGAGCAGACACAATCTTCTTGCCGCCGCGGCTCCACATACCATCTTTTCTTACAATGCATCGCATACCATCCAGTTTGGGTTGAGTATATACAGGAAACAAGAACTTAACATCCTTATATTTCTTTGCAAGCATCGGTTCTGTATATTGACTTTTATCAATGTCTTTTATATTCTCCCAATATCCAGATGCCTTCTTTTTATCAAATTTGGCTTTTGCTTCCGCCTCCGACTGTTCTTCTGGAGTGGTTTCATTGGAACGTCCAACGTTCTTTCCTTCACAGAGAGTCCAGTCAGAGGTTACTTTTTGTCCATCAATTTTTCCAGAAATAACTCTGTGTTTCCCCTCATCAACTTGAATTTCCCAAGTTTGAATACTTCCATCGGAATTTCGGCTATATAACTTTGATAATGTTTTCATATGTTTGTAATCTACACTACTTTTTATAGAATGTCAAGAAGATTATTTAATCTTTTCATTTTTTATCTTTATTATTGGTACCAAAACCAATACCAGATCCAAAGATATTTTTCAAAGGTTGTTCACCGGCTCCTGAAAATCCGACGGATTTATTTGTATCTATCATCATATTTTCGTGGTTTTTCATAATGTCAAATAAAAACCCCCTGTTTTCACAGAGGGTTGATGACGTTAAACTAACTATTTGTTTTATTTATTCCTTTTTCACTGCATCTCTACCGCTCTCTTGAGGTGATCTCTCTTGAGATCGTTTAAATCCAGGCGGAACGTCTTCAATAGCCAACTTTTTGAGTTCTTCTTCCGTTGGGAACGGAATCGATGAATCTAATGCCCACTTTACGTTATTATCATCTGCCCACTGTAAAATACGTCGCATCGGAACCAATAGATTGAATCCTTCACCCGATCCTCTAACCAACATACCAACATATTGTCCTTCTGCTGTATAAACACCACCGCCGGAACTTCCTGGAAAGGCTGTGCAGGTGCTCTGATCATATTCTTTCCCGGAAAGAACACGTCCATTTTGAGACATAATACCATCTGTCATTGAATTGGCACCAAACTCTCCCTTAAGAGAACCTACATGAAGAAGTTTTGTGCCCGGCAAAAGAACTTCAGCCGAATTGAATACTACAGAATCTTTAATAAAATTTTTCTTACGAAGAACAAGAACGGCTAGATCCTGACCATTATCTGAATCACTGAATTTCAATATTGAAGCATCAAATTCTACTCTTCCAACGATACGTCCGTTTTCAATAAGAATTTTAACAATTTGAGCATCGTCAAATTCTACCATCGTCCGGCTATTTCCATCAGGAGTGACGACGGCTCGAGTTTTTCTCAAATTATCAACAACATGCCCAGCAGTCCAAACTAAATTAATAGTTTCACCAGCAGTATTGGTCCTTGTGAAAATAACACCGCTACCTTGAGCGTTTCCAGATTTAATGGTTACACTGATCTCTTGAAGATGTTTTGATACATCTGCGACATCTGCTGCCTTCAACGATTCTGCGAAAGAAACGATTGAAAGGGTCAACAAGATTGTTAGAAATAAATTTTTGATTTTTTTCATATTCTATATATCCTACTTTTAGTTAATTTTATAACGTCATCATTTTTAATAAATGAATCGTTAATACATATACCCGTATTAACATACTTTAATTATTATATTGAATAAAGAAGAATTTATATTGATCTAAAACGAATTATATTTTAAAACCCTAACCATCTTAACAAAGAATATATCAAAATTATAACAATGACGGTTTTTGTTAATGCCCATAACGCAGATTGTGATTTTTTATGATCATCATTCAAATTTAATTTAATAGTGGGTGTAGTATTATATTGAACTAAAAAATGTATTTTCCAATCTTTTTCTCTGTTTATGTTTTTGAAACACGAATCTAAAAACCCTTCATTATAGAGATACATCTTCATGTTATTAAATTCTCTATGAAGTGTTTCTTTATCACAATCTTTGTTAAAATTGGGGTTGGTGACTAGAAAGTATAGGTCGTAATTATCCTCGTTGTTTTCTACAAAATATTCTACGTTTTTACCATTATAGATTGCCGATGGAACGTTGGTTCTACAACGAAACTTGGCTGCTATTTCTTCTTCTGGGGTCATATTAGTTCAGATGGTTTATCGGCGCAGTCCCATCCATTAAGAATCTGTTTTCCGTACGGTTCTTGAAATACTCTACTGAAACATTTGAACTTAGTATCATAGAAGAGCATATTTCCTCGGTCAAGATCACAAATGAATTCACATTCTGTTACGATGTCCCCCGCCCATACTTTTTTTGTTTTATCTCCAAGTTTGAATTTTTTCATACTCATAGAATCTGATTCTCTTATTCCGGAATTATATCAGGTTTATCTTCCCATTCCATTATTGAAGTATAAAATGAAATGATACACCTAAGATACTTGTCATCCTCAGTCATATCTTCTTCTTTCTTTGGAAGAAGTGGGCACACCTGAACGTCATCTGCAGGAATCATTGTCCGACATATCCGATTATTTTCATTTTTCATACATCAATATCCTTGCTGATTTTGGCAATCAAATGCCCCTGTTCATCGAATTCAGTTTTCACGTTTTGTTCTTCACATTTATATTGAATATATTGGAGTAATATCGGAAATGCTTTCAAATCGACTTGGAATTTTGCCATTTCCCCAAATATACCTATCGTGTCAACACCAGTTCTATTGTGTTTGGTTTTACCATCAGTTAAAATTGTTCTGAGCAACCTAAAATACTCTTTATCTACATTATTCATTTTCATCCTTATGATCTATTCTATCTACTATTATTTGAAACGCTTTTTGTTTTATACTGGTTTCTGCCGTAGCATAATCGATCACTTCTTCATATTCATTATGATGCTGTTTTATCATAGTTGTAGGCAATTCTTCTCCTTCAAAAAACGTATTCCACATTTGATCCACCCAACATCTGTTAAAAACATCTGGTGATAATAATATTCTTAAAGCCCATTCGGTTGATACTTTTTCATCTTTCATTACATTTTTCCTAAATACATCAATAAGTTTCTCGTAGCCTTTACCCACCCCGCGTTCCACTCAAGATGAAGATCATTTTCAACATCATCATCAAAAAATTTCTTGTAGTTAATTTTATACGGATTAACTTTCTCATCCAATCCCATAAGAGCGGCATCAAATCCGTCTCTGAACGATTCCCGCAATGGAGAAGTTTGTCTCCAGTAGTGAACAATCCACATATTTTTCAATTCTGCAATTACCCTCTGTTCAGGGAACAAATGATCAAAATCGGGCATGTAAGTATCACCCTCATAATCATCCAACATAATTGTTAAATATAAATCTTCACACACCGGCAAGAATTGTTCATAGATTTGTCCTCCCCCAGAGATCCAAACATTATTTCCGTTTGGACAAAATTGAGAAGGGGTTATTGAACATTTTCTTATATAAACAAACGCGTCAAAACCAGAAAATTCTTTAGCCAAAGGGTTTTCGGTGTTGGATAAAACGATTATAGTTCGGTTTGGTAAAAATATACCTTCGTTGGTTAGTTTTGGTAAAGAATTATAGGTTTTTCTTCCCATCACCACCGTCTGACCTATTGTCATTCTTTTGAAGAATTGCATGTCTCCTGTATTCTTCCACGGTGGTTTTCCATCAACACCAATGACACGATTATTAGACATTGCTGCTATAGCATTCATAAATTACTTCCAATCAATTTCTTTGATATTTTTCATCAGTTCATCACAGGCATCCGCGACTTTTTTAACTACTTTTTTAACTACTTTTTTAACTTCATCTTCTGACCGCCCATAAAAAGTCATTTCCCATAAAATTTCTGCTAATATTTCATAATCTTGAAGTTTAACATCATCATTTACTAAAATTGGAGTATCAATAATATCACTCCAATTAACAAGGTCTGTGGCAAATAGTTTGGTATACCGTTTGTCATTAACATCGTAATACCCTTCTGGTGTAGATTCATCATCTCTACAACTCCAAGGTTTCATTCCGTCCGGAGGATCAATAGCGTTTTGGTTTATTAAACAGACGGAAATATAGGGAGTGTCATCAATATCGTCTTTATGTTCTGAAACATATATTGGAAATTCGTGTGGAGGCACAGAAGGTTTGGAGAGAAGCTCGTTTATTACCTCTAAGTAAGAGTTGTTAACCGCGGCATTATCTTCATCATCCATTTCTTTGAGATAGTTAAAAACCTTTAGATAATCCGAAGGATTAACTGAATGTCTCGATATCAATTGTCTTAGTGTTCCGATCTCTCTCATATGATATTCCTTCTAAATATTCTACAATAACATCCCCGTGGCATCGATGAGGCTTGCACCAACAACCGAGCCGTAGCCCTTTTAGTTTTTCTACTTTACCACGAAACTCATCGTCTTTCAACTTATTATAGAAATATTTTCGATACTTCTCTATAACTTGTTGTCTATCACCATCAACACCTATTTTAAATGGATTACCAAACGGAGACGTTCGGTCTATTATAACATCACACTTTTCATTCTTTAAGTTAATAATTGTAGTCATACTTCTTTTCATTTAACCACTTCCAACCTAAAGTCAAAAACTCGGCGTAGAGTTTGTGTTGTTTACCATACCAACCACAGGCGATTGGTGGATGACATTCAATCAGTTCTACTTTTCCATCAGATAAGGTTCCAAAATCGGCAGTCCCACACCAACTATCAGGCCATTTGATATCTAATATTGGAGCATCTTTTGGATTGTCACCTACACCCCAATACCATTCAGCCGTTAATAACCTTCCATCAGCGACATAAAACCTCCACTCATCTTGAAAATTAACAATTTCAGAATAAACCAACGGACCTTTTTTCTTTTTGGTCCAACCTCCCGGAGATATAAATCCCGTGAATCGTTTGTGACGATCTGCTGGTTTAACAAAGGCTTTCTCCTTGGTCCATTTGTTAGCATACCAAATTTTACGGGTAACGTATTGTTTTAGAAAATTAGGAAAATATTTTGGGGTGACGGGTAGGTTTAACACGGAAGAAACCCATGGAACGGTTCCACAAGGTATCCAACCTTTAGGCACTTCCTCTGGTTTAATAAATGACCTATGTGTCAGTTGTTCGAGGGCACAAACAATCGTGATTACCTTTTCTTCCCATCCTTCGTGATGACGTTGTAAGGCAAACCCCTGAAAGTTTTCTATCCACTTATCTTTCATTATTAACCAAATTTAATAATTCCCAAATTGAAACAGGTTCGAACGTTATCATAATACTTCTCTTTCACGAACGGTATAGTGTATATAACACCAACTGTCCTTTCTTTCTTCTGGAGTAGTATTTTTTAACCAAAGTTCGTTTGCCTTTGATTTGGCCGTTTCTTTTGAATAATATAGTAGACCCATGGAATGATATGTATAAGGACATTGAATATCTCCACATCCTCTTTCTTCTATTATTTCATATACTTTCATTTAATGTTCTCCAAGGAGAGGTGATTTTATGTGCCTTAAGATGAAACTTGGTAAAATCTGTGTGAAAATTTTCATCCACTGGTGGACCGCTTCTTTCAACAACAAAATCGTGATCGTAAGCGTATTGAATAGCCTCACGGTGTTGGTTCATGGGACATACTATTTCCAGTTCTTCCACCTGTCGTTTACAAATTTCTATCATAATACATTATATTTTTCAGGAATAGGAAGTGGAGGATCTTTGATCATCACATCAAAAATAACAATACATGAGAACGGATATGATCCAACCTTCTCTTCCAATTCTACGATCCACTGACGACCAATGGTCGGCATTTCCTGTGAAGCACATCCACAAATTTTAGCGTATCCTTTTGGTAATCCTTCACCCATTTCGAAATAAACGCGGTCCTCCTGATTATATTTATATTTTTTAGTATCATTCATAACTTAATTGTCTTTCTATGTAAATTTCTTTTTTCTCGGCTGAAACGATTTCTATTTTAATCACCGATCCGTTAGTGTCAACGTCTTTAATAACTATTATATCTGTTGGTGATGTTTTCACCCTCATAAAAAATTTTTTAATCGGTTTTGGTGTGGGCAAGGGATTATTAGTTGTTATTACTACCGAATTTACTTTATTTACTACAACAGTTTTCTCGACAACCACATCATCTTTTTTGAATTTTTGTGAAATTCCCCAAGCAGCGGCGATCGCAACTCCCGCAAATAACATACCAACAAACACAGTATCCATTTTATGTAAACATCTTTTAATTATGATTTTTGCTATATTACTCATTTGGTTTTCTGTCAAAGGTCATCGATCCACCAAGCTTTCCCTTTACTTCACTTAAAACATCATTCTGATAACTATCAGGAGTTTTTTCCATCATTGTTTTAAGAATTTTGACCGTTTCCACAAAATCGTTTTCAAAACAACAGACGGATATAACCAACTCAGCCATCGCGGCAAACGAAAGCCCCTCCGTTTCCTTCACCCATTTATCAAGATTATTATTCTCCAAATGTAATTTTTCTTTGAAATAAATCTTTCTAATCTCACTCGTTGGCATACCAATCTTGATTACCCTATCAAACCGCCTCGGTCTAGCGATCAATCTTCCATCTAATTTCTTTGGATAGTTGGTGGTCGCAATGTTCAAAACTTTATTTATTTGATTTTCTCCATCTAATAATGACAGTAAATCGTCTTCTCCGTAGTGTTGGACAATAGCATCTATATCCTCAAAGACACATATAACAGGTCTTTCTGGCTCTACCTGTCGGAATGATGTTAATCCGACATTAAAACTGGACGGATTGGTATCACATATGAATACAACACCATTTAAAGATGCGATATTATTTATTATTTGATGTAAAAGACACGATTTTCCAGAGCCCGCAGGCCCATACAATAAATAACCTCTGCGATGTAAAAATCCGTGTTTTTCAAATAAATTTCCTCTTTCCCAGAATTTTGTTATCTCTTTCAATATCTTGTCTGATACACTATCAGGGAATGAAAGCAGGTCATCCACACAGATGGTTTTCTTCATAAATAACACACCCTGTTGAGTGATGACTACTGAATAAATACCACGCGGAAGTTTCGGTGAGGTAGACCCCACAGGAGAAAAAATATCAGGACCAGCGTAAGCCCATTGATTCCATTTAGATTTGTCTTTTATATTTTTATTCTTTTTATTACTGTTAGATGTAGAAAACATTTCCGATACTAAATCTAAAATGGTATCATGCGGACTTTCTGTACTCGTTGTGGGATGAGGAGCGCCGTTTAGATCTGTGCCGTCACCAAAATCATCAATATTAAAATTTTCCATATAGTTAATACTACCACACTTTTATTCGGTTGTAAAGATAAAAAAAGGCCGGACTTCGTCCGGCCCTGAATTTTAACCCACATTTACAGAGAGATTCGGTCATACCTCTCTTTACCAATGGTTTCTTCAAGAATTGCCATTGGGTTGAACGGCTTACCACTTAACACACTCTTGAGGATGCTTGGAGAGCATCCCGAAACCAAACACACTCCGTTCACATCCATCGTCACGGGAGTTTGGTCATTTCTAGCATTAACATTCCAGAATACGATATTGGGCATGACATATCCGGCATCCCGGAACTTCGCTTCCGCCATTTGAAAGTTGGTCTTATCATTACTATTACACGCAGCGTCAAATTCTAGGTCCGATATTACATAAAGGACGGCCGGCATATCCTCCTGTGGAACTTGGTTATTCACCGCAGTTTCCAAAATAACGTCAAACGCAGCCTGTAGGTCTGTATTACCACACCAACCCTCTTGAGTAATGTTATTATATTTTTCACGAAGGGTCTGTCCGACGATATGATGGAGATATGCCCTAGCACTAAAGGTCATGCAATGATCTTTGAACGGACCAACGTTCCTTTCAGCGAAATAAATCGCCAGAGAAACACTGATCATCATCGGCCGGCCGGTCATGGAACCGGACACATCGGCCAATACCAATCCCTTATGAGGATTATCAGCGAGCCAGTCAGGCTGGTTCAGCCATTGAAGGTCGATGGCCTTGGTGGTGACTTCCATACAATCGTTGAGAGCGGCCTCTAACAATTCATATGGATACACCGCACCCGCGTTGATTTTGGCTTTACCGCTCGCCACGTTGGATAAGTATTCGACATAGCGAGACGCTTCGTGTTTACTGAAAGCCTTACGATAACGTAATCCAGCCTTGGATGGGACATGTTCAAAATTAATATCATTCCACTCGTTTGCACACATCTTGACTTCGGTTACGTCGATGATACGTCGAAGATTGGATAGAACCTTCCTATATTTTCTCGGACTCCAACCAAGGGATTCTCTGGTCTTTCTACCCAGACGACGGGACTCAGTTGAGGAAGTGTTTTCGCTCTTTAACCACTTAGCCAATAGAGAAACCGATTCACCATTAGATGCAGCGATGACATCCTTGACAAGTTGAAGTTTAACTACAACAAAGGCATATGATTCGACGGGGGTGCCGATTAAAGAATACAAATCATCCCACCGACCATAAAATGGGATGTGTTCCATATTCTTCTTCAAAACGTCTGAGTGATTGTTAGCCAACCACTTCAAACAGGCTCGGAAACTACGTCTCTCACCCTGACCACCACCACGAATGTCACGGAAATAAAACAAAACTTTCAAAGCCTTAAGAGGATCTTCTCCGTAGGCTCGTTGAAAAATGTTAACAATGTCATCCTCAGTACGTTCACGCAATGCTCCACCAAGAGCGAACCAATCCAACAGGTTACTGAGGGTGCTCTTGTGAGTGAGTGCGATGTTTTCGGTGAGAGTGAAATTTTGGGCGTGACGAATACCTGAAATGAGTGCGTTCTTACTATTCATATAAACTTTTGCCTTTCTCTGATATTGACGTTATTGTTATTGTTAAATTGTGTGGCTATTTCCCGTATCTTTGAGAATATCTATCATTACTCTGGACGATTGTTCATCCGTAGCATATATCTTTTTGGTATTTTCATCAACGGTTATCCCTGTGATATCGCTTTCCAGCCCTGACCAATTACCATTAGTATCAATGGTGGCTTGACGCAGAAAACATATTTCAAAATCATCCCATTCGGGTGGGAGTCGATCTAACACAGTTTTTAACTTTAATATATTCATATCAATATCTTTCGCTAGATGCTGATTTACAGTTATCTCTGAGTTATTATTTTATGTCGGAACCACCGACGAGCATTATTAGTTTGGTTTGCAGTTTGCACCTAAAATTTATCGAGATACATTTTTGTCTTTGATATAAAGATTTTTCTGCTGTCTGTATCTCAAAATCTTTTTCTTTATTAAGTATACTCAACTTACATTACTTCGGGTCGTTTGTCAAGTATTATTTTTGACCGTTCCGTGAGTCAATTCATACATACAATTCAAAAAACGAAAAACATCATTAATTTTTGTGATATAACTTTTCGTGTTCTTGAATCGCCTTCTGAACTTCTTTTTGAACGGAATCTTGATAGCACAATTTATAATTAACGGTTCTCTTAAAAAACCATCCACCAAAAATTACTGACATTAACAAAATTACGCCAAACAAAAATATACTAATATTTATAATTACATTTTTCATAATTGATTTATTCCCCATGCTTTTCTATTCTTTTCAGTATCTTCGATTATTACAAATCCAGTTGTTCTGTCGGTATTAATAACTTCCATTAACCACGAGTTTTTATTGTGAGTTTTTAATTCTTTATAAAAGGGAGTTTTTGAATGTTTTTTGAGAACCTTAAACGCTTCTCCCACCTTCATACAAATCGGATTATTAATTGGGGTGCTCATCGTAACGGTCGTCTCCTACCAAACCAATAAGAACCAAGTGGAAGAATGTGCCAGGCTCCACTATAACAATACATCGGTTCGCCTTTTTTCCACGATACCTCGAACTCTTCACCATCCTGACTTTTAACTTGATCTGGGGCCAGAATCCATTTGAGTTTAAGAATATGAAAGTCATCATTACTTACATCACCCAGAAATAAAACTTCTCCAATATACCAATCTTCCTTGTAGTCATATCTCTGCCCAACAACAAGAGTGTCGTTGACACTACTTAAATGTTGACTCTTTGGATATAAACAAGTATTTCCACTATTGGTTATAACTTTGGGAGTGTTCTTGTTTTTTTGCACACGCTTTTTTACAACTTTTGCAACCGGTTTGGTTTTGCCAGTTTTACTTTTTCGAATACTCATTGGAACCTACTTTCTTTCTTTTTTGATCAAAATCAACTTCAATAACAATTCGTTTATCATTTCTTAACTGATATAAATATTCCTTCAATATTTTGTTTTGTTCAGCTTCTACACTTTTATTGTTAAACATCATATAAAACACCGTGATGTATATTAAACACACCACACATAATACCCAATTAGAAAAGGCTACCGCCCCAATAAACACAAATGTAGAGATGAATGACGCGATGAGATAAATGTTATCTTTGATTTTTTTAATGTTAATGTTTTTCATACCACCACTATACCACAGAATTAAAATATGTCAAGCGACTATTTTTTACGCACAGCGGGTGTAGCCAAGAATAACTTAGATGTGGCGTGCCTCCAAAGTTGCATCCTAAGTTCTTTAATATCTACAACAAATACTTCCATATCAGGAATGGACTTTCCGTTATCATCAATAAAGTTAACACCATACTTCTTTCCAAAGTTTTCTGTAATCAACTTTTGGAATGATGACTTTTTCCAATTGGTAATATCAAATACGATGTTGAGAGTTGATTGTAATGAATTTTGTAGTTCCATATTAAAAATCACTAATTCTCCTGACTGTTTGTTATTGGCTAGTGCTTCCGAAAAATGGAACAACTGTTTTCGGTTAGTATCGTCTTCTCCAATTCCCATTAATGCATAGATATTACTAATATGTTCCTTCCACATTGTATACGCTACGACATGTGCGCCAAAAGCGTGTAGTAATGTGATGACAGATACCTTTTGTGTAATAGTCAGGGATGACATATTTAAACTATCGAACGACGATTGAAATAAATTCGCCAAATTCGTGAACACTTCTGTGTATGATTCGAAGGTGATTGGCCTCACTCCGTTTTCTACCGCTGTATTTAATCCACAGACAGCATAAAACAGATTACTCATAGTGTATTCCGTTGTATATGTTAGGACCGATTCTTTTACAACTAATGCGCTGGTGAAGTTTGTATTATTTATAACTTCTGGCGGCGGATTAATCTTATCTCTGTTTAACCACATGATACTAAGAGTCGCTATAACCAATGTGATACTGACAATAAAATTACTTAATCTACTACTCATAACACTTTCCTTTTTGTTTAACGATTTCTCGGATCAAACATACACACTACACCGTTAAGGTGATATCCTTCGCAACATCTACATTTGTAATAATCTTGGCTCGGAAGACCTGCGTTAATCCGTTCCATTTCTGCGAATTGATTTTCGGTGTTTTTGATTAGAGAGGAGCATCCAGTTAAAATAATTGAGGATAATACAATAATAACAAGTTTAGTATATTTCATGGAATACGATACACCCACTCTGAGTAGTTGTCAACTGATAATTTACTCCAGAGTTTCGCCTTGGTGAAACAACTTTTTAATAGCTAGTTTGACAGCCACGGGATCGAAATCTTTTTGTGTGGCCGCCAATATTCGTTCTTCATTATACCCCATATTTTTTAACATTTTCACAGACAACTCAGCCTTGGCGTATTTCTGACGAAACGGTGTTCCAGTCGCTTTTTCCAATTTCTTTACATCAAATCCTCTGGCGCTAAACTCACCCTCTGGAGAATGGCCTGTCTCTCTTTCGGTATGAACGGGATCAGTTCCATCAATACTTTCATATGTCGCTGGGGCAACTCGTTTGATCATATTATTAAAATGAAGCATATCCAAAGCCCATGCCGTGTGTGCCTCCAATTCATATCCGTATTCCTGTGCAAATTCTCTCCTTACAAGAGTTAACAATTCTTTGGTATGATATGGTTCGGATGGGGTATCTGAAAATAAATTTAATAACCAATCTTGAATTTTCTTGGTTACGTCCTTATTCCTCTTGCCGGAATCTATATCTCTCGGGACAGTAATATCTTCGTTCATACCTATAAATATAAAATCTATAGATATAATTATTTATTATATAAATTAAAATCCCAAACTTCTTGAATATCTACAGTGTTAATAAATCCGTATTTTATTGTAGTATCATCTTGATCGAAACTAACCCATTCGTGGGTGGTCATGTTAATAACATTATTGACACACTGGTTATTTACTTTGACACAAATATCATTTCTCCAATCCGAATCTCCTTCTTTTTTGTAAAGAAACAAATGGTGAAGAGGAAGTTGTTTAAAAGTTTTCATTTTTGTATTATAACCGCCCTAAAAAATCTCATTTTGATCTGAGGATTTAACTCTCCTTCTGTCTTGGCCATATAAATCATTATATTACGAATGGTATTACTATCTGCGGTTATGACGTTTCCCGTATCAACCCACTCTCCTGAAC
>Ga0315288_10005479_pt1 | contig 16152 bp, 11 predicted proteins | sample YL17G11_20_MG_FD_203454 | JGI IMG/M metagenome (GOLD analysis project Ga0315288, IMG submission 203454) | Sediment microbial communities from Yellowstone Lake, YNP, Wyoming, USA - YL17G11_20 | ecosystem: Environmental > Aquatic > Freshwater > Lake > Sediment | place: USA: Wyoming | collected...
GGTGGGTATCTGCAGGATTCCGATGGAAATGTGTTCCACGGCATGCCGTTGAATGCTGACGGCGCTGTGGACAAAACGATGGCAAAGGTGGTTGTGGATGGCGGATCGGTTGAGGCGATAGCGATTCAGGCGGATGGAAAGGTGATTATCGGTGGGTCGTTCTGGGGAGTGAGCGGCTACCAACGTTACGGGATCGCTCGACTCAACCCGAGCGGCAGCGTTGATGAGAATTTCGACCCCGGCATGGGTCTTGGGGGATATGATGGCTTTGGCGTTAGAGCCATCGTCATTCAGGAAGACGGCAAGGCCGTGATTGGAGGTGAGTTCAGTACCTTCGACGGGATTCTGTGCAACAACATTGCCCGGTTGAACAGCGATGAAACCCTCCCGAAAATCACGGCGCAGCCGGCGGCGCAGACGAGGTTCTCCGGTCAAGTGGCTACCTTCCGCGTGCTGGCCAGTGGCCCGGAGCCGCTGCGCTTTCAATGGCTATTCAACGGGGCTCCGCTCCTGGACGCAACGAACGCGTTGCTGACCCTGCACGAAGTGCGATCCACGAACGCCGGCACTTATTCGGTCGTCGTGGCAAGCGGCCATGCGAGCCTGACCAGTTCGGTGGCACATTTGACCGTGTTGCCCACCCCGCGTGGACCGGGATCGCTTGATATCTCATTCGACCCGACACGGAGCGGCGAAACGGTCGGCTTGGAGGGAAGCTGGAGCTGGTCCGTGTCCGCCGGTCCCTTGGCTGTTCAGCCGGACGGGAGAACCGTGGTGGGTAGCCGCTTCGTTGGGCTCAACGGGACGCCCTGCAACAACGTGGTGCGGATCAACCCGGATAGCAGCCGCGACCCGAGCTTCAACGCGGGCTTCGGCCCCGATGGTGAAGTCCAAGCCATCGCCCTCCAACCGGACGGGAAGCTTCTGCTGGCGGGCACGTTCCAGCACGTCGATGGACGAAGGCGGCCGCGCTTGGCCCGCCTCCATTCCGATGGAAGCCTCGACGTGAGCTTCCGTGCCGTGGAAATCGGAGGGGCTTACCCCTACCTTCATTCTGTGGCTTCCCAAGCGGATGGGAAGATTCTGGTTGGCGGCGGGTTCACGCGTGTGAATGGGCTTACGATCACCAACCTGGTGCGCCTCCAACCTGATGGCTTTATCGATACGGCTTTCCGCGGGCCAGACTTTCTGGCGGATGACAACCACAGTGTGTTCACGGTTTCCATCCTGCCGACGGGCAAGATTCTCGTGGGGAGCAATGGCGATGCAGATGGACGTTCTCTGGTGAGACTCCATCCCGATGGGAGTCTGGATGCCACGTTTGCCGACCCGCAGATTGAGGATGGGAGCCATCGCCCTGGGATTGTCGCGGTGATCCTGCCCCAACCGGATGGCAAGATCCTGGTGCGCGGATCCTTCCAATACGTGGGTGGCCTCCCGCGGCGATCCCTGGTCCGGCTCCATCCTGACGGCGCACTGGACCCGACGTTCGAGGCTCTCTCGGTCAATGATCTTGTCCTTGCCCTGGCTCTGCAACCCGACGGCAAGATCGTGATTGGGGGATGGTTCACGACGGTAAACAGCGTCGAACGCGTGGGTCTGGCGCGCTTGAACCCAGACGGAACCGTGGATCCGGGCTTTGACCCGGGAGAGGCCGTTTGCACGGATGGACGGCCGCGGGTGAGACAGGTGGCCTTGCTGCCTGACGGTCAGGTCTTGGTTGCCGCCGAGAGTGGTCCCACGAACTCACTATTCTGCGTTGGAGTCAATGGTCGGCGCGATCCCCACTTCAGCGCGACGTTGCACATGACGGAAGCCTTTGTGCGTGCGATTTCGCCCCAACCGGACGGCAAGCTGGTCATTGGGGGTGTCTTCTCCGGGCTCAACGGAGTTTTCCAGCCGGGCCTTGCTCGCATGAATCCGGATGGAGGTCTTGATCCGAGCTTTGTTCCGGGCTCCGGTCCTGATGCTCTGAGCGCAAGCATCGTCCTGCAGCCAGACGGTCGGTTGGTCCTGGGCGGGAGCTTCGATCATTATGATGACGTTCCTCGTAGTGGTGTCGCCCGGGTGCTGCCCGACGGCCAATTGGATACGAGCTTCGATCCGGGCGCAAGTGGCTACGGCGTCGAGTGCGTAGCCCTGCAATCGGATGGAAAGATCCTGGTCGGAGGTCGATTCAGCGAGTTCGGGGGACGCCCACCCGGTGGTCTGGTGAGGCTTCACTCCAACGGCAACCGAGACGAGACGTTCGAACCTGTGAACGTCATCGGTGGGGGCGACGATGATGGGGTTTACACCATCGCGCTTCAACCGGACGGGAAAATCATCGTGGGCGGCGAATTCCATGCCGATGAATCACGAGGGATTCCTCAGTCCAACATCCTGAGACTCAATTCGGATGGGTCAGTGGACTTGGGCTTCCAGGCGGAGTCGGACCGGCGGGTTGTGGCGGCCCTGGTCCTGGGAGACGGGACATTGCTGATTGGAGGATGGGTTTGATCAAGTCAATGGGCTTGCGCGTCCCGGCGTCGCGCGCCTCAATGCCGATGGGAGTCTGGACGAGAGCTTTGATCCTGCGCAGGTCCTGATGAGTGGAGTGAACTGCTTGGCACTCGAGGCCGACGGCAAGATCCTGGTCGGAGGATGGGCGGAGGGTTTCGAGGTGTACAACGGGCCATCGACATACCCCCTGGTCCGATTGAATCGCGATGGCAGTCTGGACCCGACGTTCCGCGTGGTGACGGGGCCTGTGACAGCGCTCGCGTTCCAAGCCGACGGACAGCTTGTCATCGGCGGTTCCTACAGCGTCAACGGGATCGCCATCAACGGCATCGCTCGGCTCAACAGTTGGCTCTGGCGCGATCCATTCGTCGAACGCCAGGTCCGCGGCACGACCGCCGAGTTGCTGGTGCAACTGCCATATGGTGTGACGAACTACATTATCAGCGAACAGCTTCCATCCGACGTGGGAATCACGAGCGTCGGCCCCGGGGGAAGCTATAATGCCGTCTCACACACGGTTAGCTTCGGCCCATTCAGTGGGGTCCCCACAGAGAACTTTTACTATGAAGTGAGGCCGGGTGTCCTCGGGCAGCATGTCTTCCATCTCGTGGGCGACGCGATGGCCAATGGTGTCGCCAGCCCCGTGATCGGGGACGATTACGGGTTCTTCCGCGTCCTGTTGCCGGGCTTTCGGCTGCATTTGCGTCTGCGGCCACTGAGTCAGCAAACCGCCATCCAGATCGAAGGCTCGCCGGGACAAGTCTGTCGGATCGATGCCAGCACGAACTTGGTGGACTGGATGGGCATTGGCACTGTGACGAACGGCTACTGGTGGAATGAGTTGGTTGATCCGGATGCAGCCACCTGTCTCCAGCGATTCTACCGGGCCACTCTGCACGAGTGAAAGAGTAGTAGGTGGGTGTGCTTACTGAAACCGACGGAGACCGAGATTATGAACCGAACCTTGAGAATCACTGGTGTGCCGGCCGAGCCGGCCCTTCTCCACTTGTCGATAGCCTTGGTAGCTTGGCTGTGCGCCGCCCAGTGCGTCCAGGGGCAGCAACCCCAAGGACTCCTCAGGAGATCTACAGCCTGCCGCCGGGCGGTATGGGACGCCTGGAGGAATTGCTCAACGATGCCAGCTTCCCCGACCAACCGGCCGGCACGAACCTGCTGGCCGAGTTCGAAGCGCCCACGGACGTGGCCGACTCGTATGGGCAGCGGGTGCGAGGTTTCCTGCTTCCGCCAAACACAGGCGACTACACCTTCTGGATTGCCAGTGACGATTACTCGGCGCTGTACCTCAGCACCGACGAAGCCCCCGCCAACAAGGTGGAGATTGCCAACGTCCCCGGCTGGACCAATTCCCGGGAGTGGAGGAAGTATCCGGCGCAGAAGTCGCAGCCGATACCCTTGGTGGGGGGCCAGCGGTACTACGTCGAGGCGTTCATGGCGGAGGCGGGGGGAGGCGACAGCCTGGCGGTGCGATGGCAGTTGCCGGACGGCACCATGGAAGAACCGATCCCTTCGTCACGGCTGCTGCCCATTTCCGATGTCGTCGAGCCGCCGGCCATTCTCGTGCCGCCGGCCAACGTCGACACGGATGAAGGGCGGGCCGTGACCTTTCGGGTCGTGGCCCGGAACCTCTCGCCGATGGCCTACCAGTGGCAGCGCGACCGTCAGGACGTCCCGAACGCCGTGGGCTCAGTTCTCGTCCTGCCCGGGGTGAGCATGGCCGACAGCGGCGCCCGCTTCCGTTGCGTGATCTCAAATCCGTTGGGATCGCTTGCGAGCGATGAGGCTCTGCTGACTGTGGGGCGGGATAACGCGCCGCCGACCCTGGTCTCGGCCGTGAATACGACCGCGACCAACATCCTGGTGAGGTTCTCCGAACCCGTCGAGGCGGCCAGCGCCACGATGGCAGCCAACTATCGGCTCGCGCCAGATGCCAGCGTCGTTTCGGCCGTGTTTGGTGCCGATAGCCAGACCCTGGTGCTCACGACCACGACGTTGTCCGGCGGCACGACCTACACGCTCACGGTCAACAACCTGCGCGACCGCGCGTCCCCCGCCAACACCATCGCCCCCGACTCGTCCATCCGTTTCACCGCCGTAGTCATCCAGCTCCATGGCTTGCTGCGTGAGGTTTACGAGGGTATCTCCGGCGCGACGATTGGCGACTTGCGCGCCCATCCCGGCTTCCCGGACCACCCGACCAGTTCCGAGATGATCACCAATGGCTTTGCCGCCCCGGAGAACGTGGGCGAGTACTACGGTCAGCGACGGCGCGCCTATGTCCTGCCGCCGGTGAGTGGCGACTACACTTTCTGGGTCGGGAGCGATGATGCCTCGGAACTCTACTTGAGCTTCGATACCGATCCCGCGAAGAAGCGACGGATCGCGTGGCTGGACAGTTGGAGCACGCCGGGCAAGTGGGGCCGCGAGCCCAACCAGCAATCGGCGTCCATCACCCTTGAGTCCAACCAGGTTTACTACGTCGAGGCCCTGACGGCGGAGGGCTTTGGCGAGGACAGCTTGGTGGTGTGCTGGCGGTTGCCAGGCGGCCAGATGGAGGAGCCGATTCCCGCGACGCGGCTCCTCCCGTGGGGCACGGCGTTTGGACCGCCGGTCATCAGTGTCCAGCCGACGAACGCGACCGCGCTGGAAGACGGTGTGGCGATGTTCTCGATCGCGCTGAGCAGCGTGGGGCCCGCCACGTTCCAATGGCAGCGAAATGAAGTGGACCTTCCTGGTGCGAACGCGGCAACCTACGCGCACCGGCCGGTCCGATTCGAGGACGACGGCGCGCGGTTCCGTTGTGTGGTCGGGAACGCTCAAGGCCGCGTGTTCAGTGCGGACGCGACGCTGACGGTGCTGCGTGACACGACGCCGCCTGACCTCGTCGAGGCCCACAACCTGGGGAGCAACTCGGTTCTGGTGGTGTTCACTGAGCCCGTGTCGGTCGCCACCGCCACGAACCTCGCCCACTATGAAATTGGATCCGGTGTGTCAGTTACCGGCGCAACGCTGGACCTCGCGGGGGCGACCGTGGTCCTGACGACTACGCCCCTCGCCTTCGGCTCCACGTACACCCTTACCGTCAACGGGATACAGGACCGCGCGGCCCTGCCAAATACGATTGCCGCGAACACCCGGGTCCTCTTCCGGGTCGTCGAGTTCGCTCCCAGCGACATCGGAGCGCCGACCCAGCCGGGATCGATGACGGTCACCGCGAGCGGTTACACGCTCACCGGCAGCGGCACAGACATTGGCGGCACGAGCGACCAAGGCTTCTTCGCTTATCAGCAGCGATCGGGCGACTTCGACGTGCGCGTCCGTGTTGCCTCGCTGACCCACTCGGACGTCTTCGCCGAGGCCGGTTTGATGGCGCGCGAAACGCTGGAAGCGGGCAGCCGCTTCGCGGCGGTGTTCGCCACACCAAGCCTGTATGGCTGTTCGATGGAGTGGCGACCGACGGCCGGCCAGCAGAGCGCCCGGGCCGGCTCGTTTCCGGTCAACTACCCGTTCACCTGACTGCGGCTGGAGCGCCGGGGTAACACGTTCAACGCTTATGCCAGCTACGACGGTGACGTCTGGACATCGCTGGACGCCGCCTCGGTCGCCATGCCCGGCACCGTTTATCTCGGGATGGCGGTCAGCAGCCACTCGACGGAGCAGGCAGCCCAGGCCCAGTTCATTGACTTCGGTGAAGTCACCGGCGGCAGCATCGGCCAGCCCGAGTTGACTGGCGAACCCCTCGGCCCCAGCAGCCGGCGAACCGGCCTGGTCATCTCCGAGATCATGTATCATCCCCCGTCGCGGATGGACGGGCGCCAGTTGGAGTTCGTGGAACTCTACAACTCACAGCCGTTCTTCGAGGAGATTGGCGGGTGGCGCTTGTCCGGTGCGCTGGATTTCACTTTCCCGCCCGGCACGGTGCTGCCGGCGGGCGGATTCATCCTGGTGGCCCGCGTGCCGGCCGACGTCCAGGCTGTTTACGGCATTCCCAATGTGCTGGGCGGCTACACGAACGTCCTACAGAACAGTACAGGCACCATCCGCCTGCGCAACCACGCCGGCGCCGTGCTCTTGGAGGCCCGTTACAACGACAATCCACCCTGGCCGGCCGCGGCCGATGGCGCAGGGCATTCGCTCGTGCTGGCGCGTCCCTTCTACGGCGAGGGCAACCCCCAGGCGTGGGCCGCCAGCGCCCTCAAAGGCGGTTCGCCTGGCACCGTGGATGCCGTCCACCTGAGTCCGTTCCGCCATGTCGTAATCAACGAATTCCTCGCGCACACGGATGATCCGCAGCGGGACTTTGTGGAGCTCTACAATCACGGCAATGCGCCGGTGGACATGGCTGAGTGATGATCGGAACACGAACAAGTTCCGGATCCCATCGCCCACAATCCTGGCGGCGCGGGGCCTCTGTCACTTTACGCAGGACGAGCTGGGCTTCGCCCTCGATGCCGGCGGTGAGACGATCTACTTCAGCAGCCCTGATCAGGGCTGTGTGGTGGACGCGGTGCGGTTCAGCCCGCAAGCCAGAGGCGTCTCCACCGGCCGCTATCCCGATGGATCGCCCGAGTGGAGCGAGCTGCAACAGCCTTCACCCGGCCCGCCCAACTTCCCGATCCTCATCCGCGACATCGTCATCAACGAGCTCCTGTTCAACCCGATTTCCGACGACGACGACGACGAGTTCGTGGAACTGCATAACCGCGGCGCCCAGGCGGTGGACCTCGGCGGCTGGCGGTTTGTGGACGGGATCGAGTTCGAGTTCCCACCGCAGACCCTGCTCGGCCCAAGCGGGTACCTCGTGGTCGCCAAGAACGCGGCCCGGCTGCGGACGAATTACGCCAACCTCACCGCCGCAAACACGGTGGGCAACTATACGGGTTCACTCGACAAAGGAGGCGAACGCCTTGCGCTGGGAATGCCGGAGTGGCTGATCCAGACCAACGCGCTCGGGGTCGTGAGCACGAACCTGGTTTTCATCATCGTGGACGAGGTGCGCTACCAGGACGAAGGGCGCTGGAGCCGCTATGCGGACCGGGGCGGCAGCAGCCTCGAATTGATCGATCCGCATAGCGACAACCGGCTGGCGGCGGACTGGGCGGACAGCGACGAGACCGCCAAGAGTTCCTGGACCATGATCGAGCACACCGGCGTGCTGGATAATGGCATGGGCAGCATCGACGAACTGTACCTCATGCTCCTCGGCGGCGGCGAGTGCCTCGTGGACGAGGTCGAGGTCTCGAGTGCGGGTGGTTTCAACTTGGTGCCCAACTCGGGCTTCGAGTCCGGCCTGGACGGCTGGGTCATCCAGGGCAATCACGTGCGCTCCGGCCTGGAAACCGGCGGTGGCTTTCTGAGCCAGCGAAGCTTGCGTCTGCGCGCCAGCTCTGGCGGGGACAATGGCGCGAACCGGGTCGAGACCGATCTGAGCAGTTCTCTCTCCGAGGGTGCGACAGCGACGATCCGTGCCAAGGCACGTTGGCTCTCTGGTCATCCCGATCTCCTGCTCCGACTCCACGGCAACCACCTGGAAGCCGCCGGCACGCTGCCCGTGCCGCGGAACCTGGGGACGCCCGGCGCGCCCAACAGTCGCCTCGTGGCCAACGCCGGCCCGGCAATCTATGATGTTTCGCATCGCCCGGCGGTGCCGGCCGCCAACGAACCGGTGGTGATCACCGCACACTTGAACGATCCAGACGGCATCGCCAGCGCCCAGGTTCGCTGCCGCGTCGATCCTGCACCGGACTACTCGACGGTCCTCCTGAACGATGATGGGTTGGACGGCGACGCCGTGGCCGGTGACAGCCTTTACAGCGCCACCATCCCGGGCGGCGCGAGCGGTGCCCTCGTCGCTTTTTACCTCGAAGCGGCCGACCTCGCCACCGCCACGACTGTGTTCCCGCCCCTGGCTCCACAGCGGGAATGTCTCGTGCGCTTTGGCGAGACGCGGCCCGAAGGGGTGTTCGGCACGTACCGATACTGGATGACGGAGACCAGCCGCTAGACTTGGGAAGGACGGGAAAAGCACAGCAACGAGCCGGTGGACGGGACCTTCGTTTACGGCAACGACCGAGCTGTGTATGGGGCTGGCGCGCGCTATCGTGGCAGCCCGTTCATCCGCGGCAATTACGACGGCCCGCTCGGCCGGCTGTGCGGCTACGTGCTGACTTTGCCCGAGGACGACGCGGTGCTCGGGGCCAGTGAGTTCAATCTCGATTCGCTGGAGCAACCCGGGCGCGACCCCACGCTGTCGCGCGAGAGAACCTCGTTCTGGATCGCCCGCCAGATGGGGATTCCCTTCAGCGCCCAGCGCTACATCAACCTCCTGATCAACGGCGCCAGGCGCGGTCAGGTCTATAGCGATTCCCAACAGCCCAACGGCGATTACGTGACCAGTTGGTTTCCCAACGACAACGACGGCGAGCTGTTCAAGATTGACGACTGGTTCGAGTTCAGCGACGACGTCTCCATGGAGTTCAACGTGGATGCCACCCTCGGCAACTTCACCACGACGGGCGGTACGAAGAAACAGGCTCGCTATCGTTGGTGTTGGGAGAAGAAAGCCAACGGCGGACTGAACGAGGACTACACCAGCCTGTTCGCGCTGGTGGACGCGGTCAACGAACCTGATTCGGCAGCCTACACGCAGCAGGTTCAGGCGTTGGTCGATGTCGAGGAATGGATGCGCGAGTTCGCGCTGCGCCATATCGTGGGCGATTGGGACGGCTACGGTTACCGCCGCGGCAAGAACACCTTCGCCTACAAGCCGCCGCGCGGACGCTGGCAGATGCTCCTTTGGGACTTGGACTTCTCGCTCGGCGGCGGCAGCGATGGCGCGTCCGCTTATCTCTTTGAGGCCAACGACCCGTTGATCGAACGGTGTACTCACACCCACCATTCCGGCGCACCTACTTTCAAGCCTTGAACGAAGCCGCCAACGGCCCGTTGTTGGAGGCGAACGCCGGCCTGGTCATGGACGCCCTCGATGCCGCTTGCAGTGCCAACGGCGTCGCGGTCCAGAGTCCGGCGTCAGTCAAGTCCTGGATCAGTTCGCGCCGGACCTACATCCTGCAGCAACTGGCCTCCGCAACCGCCAACTTCGCCATCAGCAGCAATGGGGGCCAGGAGTTCAGCACCACCAACGACACCGTGGTGCTGACCGGTACCGCGCCTTTGGCGGTGCGTAGCCTCACCGTCAATGGCGTCCCGCTGCCTGCCGCGTGGACGACCGTCACCGGCTGGGCCGTGGAAGTTCCGCTTCAGCGAGGGCGGAACCGGCTTGTGGCGCAGGGCTTCGACTGGCAAGGCAATCTGGTGGCCAGCGCCACCATCCTCGTGACCTCCACCGCGCCCGTGACCGTGCTACCTCGCATCCGCATCAACGAGTGGATGGCGAGCAACGGGCACACGCTGGTCGACCCGGCCGACCTGCCGAACCTCCGTTACCAGGATTGGTTTGAACTCCACAACGCCGGCGCCACCCCCGTCGATCTGTCCGGCTACACCTTGAGTGACACCCGCGAGAACCTGGCCCTCTCGATCATCCCTGAGGGCACGACGATCGCGCCCGGGGGATTCCTGCTCGTGTGGGCCGACGAGGAGCCCTGGCAGAACCGCCCCGGCGGTAACCTGCACGTGAACTTCAAACTGGACATCGACGGCGACAGCATCTTGCTCGCTGACCCCGACGGACGGATCGTGGACGAAGTGACCTTTGGCCGGCAAGCTCGCCGCCGCCAGCAACAGCCTCGGGCACGGCATCCTCGCCCTCTGCCCGGTGATCCGGCCGCTGGAGTCCCATCGCGACTGGGAACAACACTACCACGCCGCGATGCTGACCAGCCTCGCGCCCTTGGGGATGCTGGAGACCACCCTCGCGGAACGGCTCATCTTCACCGCCTGGCGAATGCAGCGCGCGGCGCGTTACGAAGCCGAGCAGGTTCGACTGGCGCAGGAGAGCGCGGTGGAATCCTTCGTCGCACAGCTCAGCCGTGATCGCGAATCCGCCGCCGCGGACCGTCAGCGGGCGATTGAGCGTGTCGTCGACAACGTGGACGAAACCCTCCGTGACATTCTTGAGGAACGCGACGGAGATTCCTGGGGCGACGGCGAGCAAGTGAGCGACGACACCGAGCTGGACGAGGAAGACGCCCGGAGCTTGCTGTGTGACGCCCACAAGGACCTCGGTCAGGCCGCTAGCTTCGACGACTACTGGCAGCAGTTGCGGAAGCCGGACACCTGGACCGCCGGCACGGTCCGCCAGCTCGTCCGGGACTTGGCCGACCAGCACCTCGAACGCACCGAGGAGCCCTCGCCCAGCGATCTCAACCGGCGCCTCCAGGAGTATCGGCGTGAGCACCGGTTGCCGGACGACCAAACACTGGAGAAGGTTGTGCGCTACGAAACACACCTGTCCCGCCAGTTTCGCCGGGTTTCCGCCCGAATTACGCCGAAATCAGCCCCGAATCGCGCCGAAAGCGCCCCGCCGCCGCCCCGCCGCCGCCCACCCTCTCCGTTTCAGCCGATTTAGCGAGGACCGTCCCCTCCAGCGACTTGCGCTGGGCGGCTGGCGAACCCGCCGGTCCGCAGCCGCGGCCAACGGGGTCCGTTCCCTTGGCGCGAGCCTCGCGCGCGCGTGTAAGCACGATCATTCGGTGTACTAAGCGCACTGCGGTGGCGGACGTCGGCTGGACAAAACGGCAGCCGGTCCTCGGCACGCCCAGCTTCACACGCCTTCGCGCCTCCCGGCCTGGTCAAGGCACCTGATCAGAGCCTCGGCGCCTGCTCCGCCGCGGCCGGATCGGCTCCGAGGCTCCGGGTGACCTGTTGGGGCGGGAATTCCTCCCCCTTCTGCCTTGAATGACCCGCTGTTCGGGTATCATCCCTTCGTGCCCGGCAAGCAAATGCCTATCAGTAACCGAGCCGCTGAGAGTGTTCTTGCCCACCAGCGCCTGTCTCTCGGCCCATAGTCTCCGGAGCTCCGAGGACTCGACTCCCCTGGAAGTGGCTGGGGAGAAGGTCCTGGGGAGAAGATCCGCGCGAACATGATCGTCAGCTTCCAGGTCGACGACGACCAATTGCTATTGGAGAGTCATCCCACGGCCGAGAGCGCGGGGACCTCGGCCTTTTCAGGAAGGGCTGTTCGCTTCCGGAGAAATCCATCCAACTCCGGGCCAGCCGATGACACTCCCGAAGGGCTTCGCGCTTGAATTACCTCCAGGAGGCCATACCTTCCTGCTGGGCCCGGAAAATGAGATTCCCGCTTTCAACCAGCTTGACGGATGTGGCGATGAAACCGTCCCTCTTCGGCTTGTCGTACGTCATCGACTACCATGTCCGCAGGAAGGCGCGGCCGCTGACGCGCGGGCTGGTGCTTACCAACCGCTGCAATCTGCGATGCCGGCACTGCCGCGTGACGGACCGCGGAGAGAAGGATCTGAGCTTTGGGGAAGTCAGGGCGGCGGTTGACGCTTTCCATGAGGAGGGCGGCCGCTGTCTCTATCTCGAGGGGGGCGAGCCGTTTCTCTGGCATGACGGCGAGTACCGCCTCGACGACGTCGTGAAGTACGCCCATGCGCTGGGATTCATCAGTGTGGTCGTTTACACAAATGGTACGTTTCCCCTGGCCACCTCGGCCGACACGGTTTTTATCAGCGTCGATGGACTACAGACAACCCATGACCGGCTCCGCGGCAAAACGTTCGATCGAATCATGGGGCGGATTCGGGACTCAGCCCACCGGTCGCTGTACATCAACTTCACGATCAACACACTCAACCGGGACGAGATCGAGCCGTTTTGTGAGTACGTGAACCGCGTGGCCAACGTCCGGGGCGTGTTCTTCTACTTCCACACGCCGTACTACGGATACGACGAGCTGTACATCGAGCCGGAGGAGAGAAACCGAATCCTGCGACGGCTGCTCGAGGGCAAGCGCCGGTTCAAGATCCTGAACTCACAGGCGGGGCTGAAGTCCGCGATGCGGAATGACTGGAGGCGCCCGTTGGGCATCTGCTCCGTCTATGAGAAGGGGGCGGTTTATCCGTGCTGCCGGTATTCGGGTGACGCTAGGCTGTGCCGGCAGTGCGGGTACCTCAGTTACACAGAGGTCGATCAAACCCTGAAACTGAGGCCCTCCGCCATCTGGAATGCCCTGAAGTACTTCGGGGCGAAGCCCGGGGGCGACCGCGCTCGCGGATCGGGAGATCTTGCCCTCCGGCCGACCCTCACCCCCGAGTCTGAGGGGGAGAAGGGGTGCCGTGGCTGCGGGCCGGGTGAGGGGTGATTCGCGCAAACTCACTCCTGACACTGTGTATCGGCGTCGCCGCACCCATGGAACGTTTAATCCAGAAGCTGTTCCTGAAGCTGCTGACCGGAGAGAGCCGGATCGCCCTGCGTAAGCGCGTGCCGTCCGCGGACGAGCTTCGGGAGAAGTTTGAGGACATCGAGCAACTCGGCCTGTATCTGCACATTCCCTTTTGCCGGCAGATATGCCCGTATTGCCCCTATAACAAGGAGTTGTTGAGCGAGTCTGCCGCGGGGCGCTACGTGAAGGCGGTCAGGCAGGAGATTGACTCCTACGCCAGCCTGCTGGCCGGCAAGCAGGTCACCTCCTTGTACATCGGCGGGGGGACGCCGACCACGATGCTTGGGCGTGGGCTGGGCGAGATTCTCCGGCACATCCGCGACGTCTTCCATGTGCAATGCGCGGTCCACCTGGAGAGCCATCCTAACGATCTGAGCGCCGGAAATCTGGACGCGATTCTTTCGCTGGATATCCGGCATCTGAGCGTCGGCGTTGAAGCACTGCAGGACCGGCATCTTCGCTTCCTGTGTCGGCCCTACACGGTGGAGAAGGTGAGGGAGGCGCTGCAGCGAAGCGTTGGTCGGGGGTTCGAGTGCGTCAATGCGGATGTGATGTTCGCCTTGCCGGGCCAGACCGGGGAAGAGATCGAGCACACGGGGCATGCCCTGGTGGAGCTGGGGGTCGACCAGGTGGCGGCCTATCCCCTCTTTCGATTCCCCTACACGCAGTTGGGCCAGACGGGCAAGGGGCGCGGCGTCGGTGTCTCCGAGATCCTCAGGAGGAGAAAAATGCTCCGGATTCTCGAGAAGATCTTTTACCAGGCGGGGTACGAAAGGACGTCGGTGTGGGCGTTCACCCGGCGGGGTGTCCCCAGGTATTGCTCGGTGACGGTGCCGTTGTACGTGGGCCTCGGCGCCAGCGGCGCCTCATATCTGAACGATGTTTTCTACCTGAACACGTTCCGTGTGTCGGAGTACGTCGAGGCTTGGGAGAACGGCCGATCGGCCATCGCGCTTTCGGTTGACTTGTCCGAACGGATGCAGCGTGCCGGCTGGCTCTATTGGCGGATCTACGAGACCACGTGCCGCAAGGCCGATTACCAGGACCGGTTCGGAAACGACTTCGACGGAGTCTATGGCGGCTGGTTGAAGCTCCTGGCTATGCTCGGATTCCTGAAGGATGACGGGGAGCAGATCGTCTTGTCCGACCGTGGCGCATTCTGGCTGCACGCTTTTGAGGACATGTTTTCGATCGACTATGTCAGCCGGCTCTGGGGTGTCTCGGAGCGGGACCCGTGGCCGGAGCAGGTGCTGCTCTGACGACTAAGGCTTCCGGCGGCGGCGGTCAGGGCCATGGTCGAAGCCAGGTTGATCCACAGTGCGAACGGGAAGAGCGATCCGATGCCCTCTGCTACCCGGCGCTCACATGGCGTGATGTGTGGGAAGTTCTGCATGCAGCGCGAATCTTGACCTTCTCCTCAGCACTGAAATGCCGCCGCGTTATCTTGCTCACGGGGTCTCTGGGGGATTGCTCCGCCGGGCTCCCATAACTGAAGGTCCCGCAGTTTTCTACCGCCCCGTCACACCCATGACCCCGCCGCACTATTCAACCGGCGTTTCCAACTGGTCCTTGTACGTGCGACGACGACCGTCCCAAGCGGACACCAAAACGGACACCAAACGAGAAGTGGCGAGTTGTGTTGGGTAGTGCCGGAGTACGCTTGATTAGCGAACGAAATCGGCTATTCTACCCCCAGATAATGGCGTGTTTTGGGTCAATTCCGTCCCCAGCCACCATGGTCGTCAGCCCGCGAGTTCCCTTCCGTAAAGTGCCCCGACACCTCCGCAGGCTCAGAACCGTTCGACCAGTTTGTCGATGAGGAAGTTGCTTTCGCGCATCGCCTGCTCGCAGAACGGGCCGAACCAGTCGGCGATCCGCTTGAACTCGGTGCAGAACGCGGCCTTGTCACCCGACTCCAGCATCGCCCGATGCCGGTTCAGGGAATCCACGTATTCCTGCAGTAAGGCCCGTCGTTCAGGCGAGGCGAAGAGGATCTCGGCATACAGCGCGGGGTCCTGGGCGAACAGCCGCCCGATCATGCCTAACTCCAGCCGATAGATCGGACTGGACAGCTCCAAGGTCCGGGCCACGTTCACGTTCTGCGCGCAGAGGAAGTCGCCGAAGGCGAAGGTGGCGAAGTGCCGAAGGCTTTGCGCAATGGCCATCAGGCGGTCGTGCTCGTCGGCGGTCAGTGGGAGGACGATGTTGCCCCACGCGGTGAACTGGTCCACGAGCCACTGGTAATCTTCCGGCATCCGGCCGGGCGTGGCCGCCACGACTTGCTTGTCCATCGTGGAGGTAGTTGGGCCGAACAGGGGGTGCAGGCCCACCACGGGGCCCGCATGGGCGGCGAGCATCGCCTCCAGCGCTGCTCCCTTCACGCTGGTGATGTCCGCCAACACGCAGCGCAACGGCAGGTGTGGTCCCAGGTCGCGAATCACGGCGACCGTCCGATCAATCGGGACGCACACGAAGGCGAGGTCGATCCCGGCGCAGAGTTCGCCCACGCGCGGCCAGTCATCGACATCGAGCACGCGCACCGCATAGCCGCATTCACCAAACCAGCGGCCAAAGTAGCGCCCCATCTTTCCCCGGCCGCCGAGGATGAGCACCTTCGCCCCCGGCCGCACGCCCGTCCGGGTTACCTGGACCGTCTGGCGTACCCGGGATTGGCGCAGGATGGAGCGAAAGAGCTCTTCAACGTGGTCGGGGTCCAATCCCGCGCGAGCGGCCTGCGCGCGACGCTGGGAAATCAGGTCCTCCTCGCGGGCGGGATGATACACCGGGAGTCGCTGCGCGCGTTTGAGGGCGACGACCCGCTGCACTTTCTTATGGCGCTGCGCCAACAGGTCCACAATCCGCTCGTCGATGGCGTCGATGTCCCGACGGAGCTCCTCCAACCCGGCGGGCGTGTTTGCGTCCGCAGCCTCGGTCGGGGGTCCCGGCAGGTGGTTGGTTGAGTCGGCTTCTGCCGTCATATGGATGGCGGGGCCAGCGTCTCACTGCGCTGAGCGGTGGTTGCCAGCGACGGATGGGATCGGCCCGCTCCGATCTTCTACCTTAACCCCGTGGTTCTGCCAATACCGGCCAAAGGACATGCCGGCCGAATGACCCCGGCAATAACAAAGCCGGTGGATTTAAACCCAGGAACCTGACACCCCGAAAGCTGATTCAGGACGCTCGATCTTCTCGAGAGCGGGACTTTCACCGCAATTCAAACCGCCAGGAGAGGGAGGGCTTGGCGGCATTGACTCTGCTCGCTATAC
>Ga0315288_10005480_pt1 | contig 16148 bp, 9 predicted proteins | sample YL17G11_20_MG_FD_203454 | JGI IMG/M metagenome (GOLD analysis project Ga0315288, IMG submission 203454) | Sediment microbial communities from Yellowstone Lake, YNP, Wyoming, USA - YL17G11_20 | ecosystem: Environmental > Aquatic > Freshwater > Lake > Sediment | place: USA: Wyoming | collected...
CAAGGGTAGAAAAGAAACTTTCAAAGACATGTATGTTCATACTCCATCTTCACCGCTGCCATAGACCGGTGACCGCGGTTTTAACAATAACCTTCCAGCCCTAAAGTCGCGGTCATCGACCATGTGGGCATAGTTCAAATTCTGCACAGAATCTTTATCTATTTTACCACCAGATAGTGGCAGAGTCAATCGAAATTATCGGGCAAATGCCTTTTCAATAAAGTTTCCAGTTAATTTTCTTGCAGAATTATCTTTTTAGCTGTATATGTATAAAAAATACTGGGAGTATAGCTCAGTTGGTAGAGCAACGGCCTTTTAAGCCGAAGCTTCCTTTTGTAAGTGTTTGTACCCAAGCGATTAATGACTGTGAAAAAAAGACTTATGAAACTGACCGAGAACCAACCAAGAACTGACGTAGCATTAAACGTGCAGTCTTGGTGCAGATTTTGGTGCAGATAGGTAGCTCACGCGATCCAAAAATATATGCCGTGTTCAGACAAGTAATCCGAGGGCGTTAAAGTCGCTCTCCGACAAGTCCCAAGTTTCCCGCGCATTAGTCTATCCAGAGATGACCATTGACTCTTCACAACCTTTGCCGTGGAATATGACATGGTCCCCCGTCCAAAGGTCGCCACTAATTTGAAGCGCCCAATGACAGGCTTGCGTCAAAATGGGTGTGCTTTGGTACGCGGCCCGTCGAGGAAGTGACATCACAAAAACTGGCAGCCATAAAACGGTGCCAACTCAAGACTTGTGGATGGTCGGGAGTGAATTCAAACCACCGACACACGGATTTTCAGTCCGCCTATCTCGCTTGTAAGTGTTTGTGAATAAATGGTTTATACTTGTTAAATAAGAACTTATGATGCTGGCCGAAGCGCAACCGTAGCCCAACAGTAGCACAAACGTGCATGTCTGTTGCAAATACTGTTACAAATCGGCGGCTCGGCTTAACCCTCTTCATCGTTATATGCCCCTCGTTCTGGCAGCGTTCACTCTGTGCCCATGGTAGTTCTAATTCCTTCCTGCCCCTTCTCAACTTTGCGTCCTGACATTCTTGCACCTCTGAGCGCACCGCTCTAATGGCGATTCGCTCTGGGAAAAATGCGAATCGCCATTGCACAATCCGGCCTGATGTTTTCGCTGACAAATCATTTGCTTCAACCCAATCCCTCGCGTATACTGTGCCGGGCAATCTAAGAATCTGATTCGAGGGCAAGCTGATGGCAACAATAACAAAAAAAGAACTCGTGGACAAAATAGCTGAGAAAACGGGTGTGACGCAGTCAACCATCAAGACCATAGTGCAGCAATTCCTCGATGAGATAACCTCAGAGGTTGCCAAGAGCAATCGCTTAGAGTTTCGTGAATTTGGTATCTTCGAAGTTAAAGAGCGAGCAGCAAGAACTTCACAGAATCCCAAGACTCTGGAACCAGTTGAAGTCCCGGCGAAGCGAAAAGTGAAGTTCAAGATGGGGCGAGTGATGAGGGAGGGGATGAACGATCATCTCTGAGCACATCAGCACCAGCATCTCTACATGGAGAAAGTATGGGAATCGATGCTCCCTCGCCACGAACGTAGAAAACATCCTTCGAGGATTATTATGCCAAAGATCAAAAAGCCCACTTTTCCCCTGCGGTTGACCCAAGCCCAGCGGCGTTCCGTCGCAGAACTCTTGGCTCATCTAAAGCCTCAACTCCTCCTCGACTGCGGCAATCAGCGAACGCTTCAGTTTACCCTCGAAGAAATAAAGAAGATTGCCGAAGCATGCCGGGCGGCCATTCCCAAAGCGCCCACCGGCATGGAGCGCAACTCCCTGCGCCATGTGATCAACGCCACCGAGCAGGCCCTGGAAATGTTCAGTGAAGGCAATATCCACCGTATCCCAGCCGGGAAGCGGCTATACCAGTTCAAGATCACGTTGAAGGACATCCAGCCGCCTATCTGGCGACGAATCCAAGTGAAAGACTGCTCCCTGGACAGGCTGCACGAACATATCCAAACAGCCATGGGATGGACGAACTCTCACCTCCATCAGTTCAAGATCTATGATATTGTTCACGGCGACCCTGATTTGCTCTGCGAGGGCTGGCAGGATGAATCGTCGCCAGTCAATTCGCTGGACACGAAAGTGAGCACGATCATCCCCGAGAACGGGAAACGGATCCGATTCGAGTACGAATACGACTTTGGCGACGGGTGGGAGCATGAGGTTCTCTTTGAGGGATGCCTGCATGCAAGAAAGGGAGGCCGGTATCCAGTCTGCGTTGAAGGTGAACGCGCCTGCCCGCCCGAGGACGTTGGCGGAACATCTGGCTATGAGGAGTATTTGAGGGCGATGGCTGATCCGGAGCATGAGGAACATGAATCCTTCATGAAATGGCTGGGACCATTTGACCCGGAAGCATTCGATGCGGGTGCCACAACCAGGCAAATACGGCGGGGCTTGCCTGACTGGAGACGTGAGGAGGGGTTCTGAACGAAGATGCCTGAGCTTGATTGACACCGGACCAATCAGTGAAAAGCCCGTTCGTCGTTTAACACGCGTAATGGTTGATTTCTATATTGGCCACAAACCTGAAAATCTGCGTGTCTTTTACCTGGCTCGTTCGTACGCCTGCGCCCCAATTCCTTTCACATGATTATTGTCTAACTCAAACTTAACATCTGTCAACGTTGTGCGATCGATGGATATATTTCTGAGGTAAATGCTTTCTGTTTCCGGGACAGGTAATGAGGATTCTCGGTATCTATCCAAATCATGCCACGCATTGTATTGGAACCTGAAGGTTTCAGAAGAAGTCCTTGGGCCTACGTTCACAAAGGTTTGAACTTTCGAGTCAAATATTATGAGGTTGTGTTCAAAAACGCCATCATGACAGGGCGTGAATTGGGCATCTGAACTCTCTTGGAGAATGCGCAGCACCCATTTCTCAGGCAGGACACCGGCATTTCCGAACAATAAAGTAATCGACGCCAGACATCTTCAAGGCATCGTGATTTCCCTTGGGCCCAGTCTCTAAAATGGTTACGTTCTCCAAAACAATATTATTGGCGGGCGTCTCGTAGGAGCCACCATCATCAATATTGATGCCGTTTGTAGGAAAGCCACTTACTTTTATGTTTCTCAGGGTCATATAACTGCAGTTGGCAAGATGCATTGCCTGGCTACCTCCCGCAAACACAGGCGGATTGTTCGGATCAGTTCCTTCGATGACGACAGGCTGTCCATCCTTGCCCTCAATATCTCGCAGATAAATGCCTCCTGAGTAGATTCCCGGCTCCAATAGGAGCGTTGTTCCGGGCCTCAACTCACCGATAGCCTGACTGAATTCCGATGAGTTTTTGACACTGACTTTCTTCCTCTCCGATTGGGCATTTGTCGAAAAAGGAACAGCTGCAATCAAGCAGAATACAAAGAAGCATTCCTTCTCGGTTGTGGTTAAGACGTCTTCAAAAAGGCCATTTTGAGGATCATTCGCATCGTACATTGAATACGATTGCAATTTTTTGGCTATTGCCTAAATCCTTTATAAATAATAGCTTATGGAGTTAAGATTTTTTGGGAATAGGCAGATAAGAGGGTTTCGGGTTGTAGAAGGGTTGTATTGGTTTTGCGAGTGAAAATTGGGCCATTTTGAGGGCATTATGTCACTCTATCTTAGCTTCTGTTTGGTCAAGTAGACGTAATATAGCTCTCTCATTCAGACATGCTTTGTGTTCCCTGTTTCTCTTCTCTTTCGATTGAAGAGTGTCACAATATTCTGCCATTTGAAAGAACATCAACGTCCCTCACAGAACCGTGCTTGCAGATTTCCAGCACACGGCTCTTCAGTAAAACTCACGAGACAAATGACAGTGTATACAGATGATGAACGATGCGAGGCGCAGGTAACGGATAGTGCTTCAAATACGCTTCGAAGCCTTCCCAGTTAAATGACGCTTTCTGGCTCCGTCGATTGATCCACTTAAAGACCAGTCGCTTGGTTACATAGTGAAATCGTTCAATAGCCCGACGATTCCCACTGATGCCATAGTACTGGAAGTGACCTCTCAGCTTCGCCTTCAAGATTGACCACCACTCCTTGAGTTTCATAGCACAGCGTACCTTCCGGAGCCATATATTCATCTCCTTGCACGCCTTGCGAAACTTCTTCGCACTGGTCTTGCGACACAGTGTCGGATTACCTTTATCAACCACGTTTCGTAGTTCATCTGAACAGCCCTTCGACTTCACGATGCATTATCATAGACATCGCGAATCTACCTATGTCTTGGTCAATCGTTACAAAAACGTTGCCATACACCTATCTGGAACTTGTCGAATAATGATTCATGATATTACCTTTTATACAAGTGGCCTGCTCTAATCTGTGCTATTTTTACTACGTTATACCAATTTCAGTTATTGATTGCCGATTCAATCCAAGGAAAAAGGCATAAAGATCGAATAATTTCAGGCTCGCAAGTGACAGCACACCAGCCATCACCCACGTCTTTGTCTAACTGATCGGCCGTCTCGAACACTTGATTCGAAAAATACTTATCCCGCATCTGCCACCAAAGCAATTCAACCGGATTCAATTCCGGACTATACGCCGGCAAAAACAGCAAAGTCAGATTCTCAGCAATACGGAGGGACTTTGAGCGATGCCAACCCGCACCAAATACATAAACCCATTCAAAATCTGTTTGTTTAGGCGCATAGGCTCGTTTACCTTTCAACGCCCATACACGAGTTATTGTCCCTTGTTGACCAAAACGACCTTCATCCTGAAACCAGAACGATATCTTTTTATCTGGATGCAGTTTTTGTGTCCTTTGAATCGATTCTCTTAGTGTTTTTTTTAAACTTGGTCTGGGCCTGCAGATCTGCCTTGGGATGACGAGGGCGAGGAACCAAAGAGGAAAAACCCAATCGGTGTAACAGGAAATAGGTACCCCCCAGACAGTAATCTGCACCAAATTCCTCTCTCAAAATCCTTCGGATGTCTTTGACCCTGAGGTTCTGGGTAGGATCTTTTTTGCCAGTTCCTTTTACGATTCGTTCTCGAAATGCATGTTCTTTTTGCCGGGGCAGTTTAGCTGGTTGGCCTGGCCGCGGACGATCTCTTAAACCATCCAAACCTTCGGCGTTAAAACGATGAATCCAATTACGGCTTTGTCGTTGTTTAAGCCCAACAGTTTTAGCTGCTTGGGGCACGGTGTTTCCCATAATTACAAGTCTTATTGCTAATAGTCTTTGTCGGACTCGTGGATTAAGCTCTTTCTTGGCGATCCTTGCCAGATCATCTGGGGTAAGGTTGGTGTGTACCGTTAATTATCTTGGCATTCCAGAGCTCCTTAAATAATTCTCTCTGGAATACCTATCGTCTATCGGCAATTAATATCTTGAATTGGTATTAGATAATTGGAAAAGAAGACGTACGACGTATCAAGGTTCATAAAGAACGTAGATAAATATCTAATCGACGTTCGTATATAATCCGGGATCAGATCCTCTATACATGATTATCCAGTATAGACCCCGAATCGATGCTAATTTAATTCCGATGATAATAGTGTTTACTCAGCGAATATCTCGATACCGTTGATCGCCGGGTTTTCTATGTTTGGCGTAAACGTAATCCTCAGCTTGCCGTCTGTCACCATAACGCCCTTGTACTCGCGCTGGATCGCCTTATACGGCCCACCGGCCTCCTTGAAGATGTCGAAATCATTCTCAGGCTTCTGTCCTTGCACGGCAAACGAATACACCCGCTGGCCGACGCCGGTGATGCCCGTGAAGGTCTCGGCAAAATGCAGGCGGACGGTGTACTTGCCGTTAGGAAGATTGAACTCATACGCGCTCATGCTGTACCGCTCGGTTTGGAAGATCTGCGGGAACGCGACATTCGGAACTTCGAAGGTCTCCATTCGCTCGATGGTCATTCCATCCAGCGGGCTCAGCGACGCGCCGGGAGCTTTTACCTCATCGGGCAGCCAGAGATTACCATTCTTGTCGGTGTAGGGCTGATATGCCCCACACGCCACCCGGATCACCAGCTTGGCTACAGCCGGGACCGCCGGAGGTGCGGGCAGTGTCGGTGCAGCCGCCTTGAAGATGTGTTGGGCGAACAGATACAGGTTGTTGGCCCATTCGGTTCCGTCATGAGCGTTGGAATCCACGTGCCAGACGTGCGGCACATTCTTCTCTTTAAGGTAATTGTGGACGCCCTGGCTGATGCGGATTAGGCCGTCCTTGTTGCCGCAGGCCAGCCATAGGAGCTTCAATTTCTCCTTGGCGGCTGCCGGGTCAGGCACGAGCTCGGCGGGAGGTTTGGTATTGGGGGCCGATGAGAATCCACCGATCCAGGCAAAGACGTCGAGGTGCGCGAGGCCGAAGTTCAGGGACTGGCCGCCACCCATCGATAATCCCGCTAAAGCCCTGTTCTCGCGGTTCGTGTACACGGAATACTTGGCCTCGATGGCCGGAATCACGTCGTTGAGCAGATCGCCATCAAACGCGGCAAAAGCCGGCGCGCTGGCGAAGACATTGCCTTCGGCGCGGTCGTTCTTCTGGGCGCGGCCGTTAGGCATAACCACGATCATCGGCTGGATCTTGCCTTCGGCCAGCAGGTTGTCGAGGATGTTTTCCGGCTGGCAAAGGCGTTTCCATTCGGTCTCGTCGCCGCCGATGCCGTGCAGCAGATAAAGCACAGGGTATTTGCGGTCGGTTGAATGACCGGGCGGCGTGTAGACGAGCATTTTTCGACGAGTTCCGACCGTCTTTGAGTCATACTCAACCATCGTCAGTTCACCGTGAGGGACATTCTCTCGCCTGGCATTGAACCCGGCGGGCGGATCGGCGAAAGCGGGCTTATCGTCCGGGCCCAGCTCGATCGGTCCACCGAATCCGCCTCTTCCTTCCTCTCTGCGGGCACCTCGTGAGGGCACGTCGCGTGAAGGGACTTCAGACGCAGTGGAGGAATCGGAATCATGGAACAGCAGTGGCGCGAACTCGTGCAGGCTGCGCCGCCAGGACAGGAACTCGTGGGCCGTGTCCGGGGAGACGTAGAAGAAACTGTTGATACCGGCTTGTTTCAACGCGTCGGCATTCGCCTTGGGATCGCCGCCGCGTCTGTCGCGTCCGCCATCGAGTTCGCGGCTGCCGTAGCTAACGAATACCAGCTTAACCTTCTCCTTGAAATCAGGTGTGTTGTTGACATCTTCCAGGGAGATGGTCCCGCCGCTGAAGAGGCCGATGTGGGAAAACTTATCGAGATTCTTCAGAGTAATCGACTTGGTCTCCATTCCGCCCATGGACAGACCGGCCATGGCGCGATTGGATTGATCGGAGAGCGTACGGAAATTGGCGTCGATGTAGGGGATCAGCTCGTCGACGAAGACCGTCTGGAAGGGACCGATATCAAAATTTCTGAGGCCGCCAAACCGGATTTCGTTCGTCATGCCGTAGGTCATCACGATGAGGAAGGGCTTGGTCTTTCCCTCGGCGATCAGGTTGTCCATGATCAGGTTGGCGTGGCCCTGGTTGCTCCAGGCAGTTTCATCCTCGCCCCAGCCGTGCTGCAGGTAAAGCACCGGATATCGTTTGGTCAGGTCCTTATCATAGTCAGGAGGCGTGTATACAAAAGCGCGGCGTGAGGTGTTGGTGCTCTTGGATGGGAACAGAATCTGCTGCACTCGGCCGTGGGGAACATTCTTGAGGGCGTAGAAATCCTGGTCGTGAGCAGGGATCTCGATGCCGCTTTCCCAACGAGTAGAACCGTAAAAGTTCAACGTGCCGGGATCGTTAAATGTTCCCCCATCAACTGTGAGATGGTAGTAGTGGAAGCCTTCATCCAGCGGTTTCTGGGTGACGCCCGTCCAGACGCCGTCCTCACCTTTGTCGAGGGAGAAGCCGCCACGTTCCCGTCCGCCCAAGCTCACGCGGACGCTTTTGGCCTCGGGTGCCACGATGCGAAATCGAGCATAGCCTTGGGAATTAACCTGCGGATACTCTTGGCCGGGTTGGTTCAAGGTTGATGGTTTGAAGTCTTCTTTAATCGTTGGCTGGTCCGTCTGAGCTAAACAGGTTCCACCTGTTATTACGGCTGCCAACAAAATAATTATAAGCCTGTGATTCATTTGGTAACCTCCTAAATTATTTAGTTTTTGCCATGCCTGCTCGATGCATTGACTCAGCAGGAGCATCATCTTTAGTATAATACCGCTCAGAATTGTAAGAAGTGAAATGAAAACCGGAATACGGGCAAGATTTATTTTCTCGCCGGCGGTGTAGTCCACGGTATAATCTACATTATGGTCTTGGGGACAAATAAATGTTAGCTCAAAAGAAGACCTTTATCGTGATCGATAAACATACGAAACCACTGGTATTAACCCTGACCATATTCGGTAATGTGGCCGTTGCGGCCGAGCCGGCCAGCGCCCCGCGGCTCTGGATAGACTACTGGGTGATCTGCAACGATACGCATGTCTACTTGTATTTCACCGGCGATAACGGTCGCGTATATCGCAGTCGGACCAAGATCAATGACTTTCCCAAAGGCATGAGCGATCCTGAAATTTGCATCGAAGGAAAACGGTTCGACATCTTTGAAGGCAATATGACATACAAGATCAAGGACACTGGCACCTATCTGACACTGGTCGAGGCCATCGGCCCGGCACGATATTACCGCGCCTGGATGTCTGATAGCCTATACGGTGTGTGGACGCCTATTTCGGGTGCCACCACGTGGGAGAAACCCTTTGCCGGAATTAACAATGTAACCTTCGAAGGCGGCGTGACGCCCTGGACTAGAGACTTCAGCCACGGAGAGTTGATTCGTGACGGATATGACGAAACAATGACCATCGATCCCAATCACCTCCAACTGCTTTACAAGGGTCGTGATCCGGAGAGTAACGGGAATTACAGCCTTTTACCTTATCGACTCGCTCTGTTGAAATTGGACCGTTCCAGGAAGTAAGTGTTACTGCATATTTCATAAGCAATGCTTATAAGACAAGCCTTGCATGGGTACAATCAAACAAAAAGTTTTCATTGTGTGTATAAACGCAAGTAGTATAAATCTTTTTTTGAAAGGAGATTGGTTATGAACAAGCAAAGTTCAAATAGTAGGAGGATAAACATGAAAACAAGAATCAGTCTTGTGATAATCCTCGCAATGGCGTCCACCCTACCTGTCACGTTGATGACGGGCTGCAGGTCAAACCTGCAGTCTACTACCCAGGCCGGGAAGGGTGCCAATGTTCCTCCGCCCAGGCCGGAAGGCCCATGCGACATCTACGCTCCTGACGGCTGCCCCTGTGTGGCCGCCCACAGCACCACACGTGCCATGTACGCCTCCTACAACGGCCCGCTCTATCAGGTCATGCGTCAGTCGGATGGCAAGACCTTGGACATCAGCGTCGTCCAGCCCAGCGAGGGGGATGCGGGCGGATATGCCGACACGGCCGCGCAGGACGCCTTCTGCGCCAACACGTACTGCTGGATCACCAAAATTTACGATCAGTCCGGCATGGGCAACCACCTCGTCCAGGCGCCACGTGGCGGATTCAGCGGCCCGGCCATGGGTGGATTTAACAACCTCCCGATCGCCGACATGGCGCCGATTACGATCATGGGCCACAAGGCCTACGGCGTCTTCATCGAGCCGGGTATGGGCCTCCGTCAGAATGATGCGGTGGGCACTGCAGTCGACGACCAGGCGGAGGGGCAGTACTGGGTCATAAACGGCCATCATTACAACTCCGGCTGCTGCTTCGACTACGGCAACGCCGAGACCGACAGTCGCGACGACGGCGACGGTACCATGGAAACCACCTATTATGGCAATGCCACCGCCTGGTATCACGGGCAAGCCCCCGGCCCGTGGATCATGACCGACCAGGAGAATAACCTGGTGGGTTGTGTCAACCCATCTCCAAACGATAAGTATTGCCCAGACCTGCCGAGTGTCACTTGGCGCTTCGTGACTGCCACGGCCGACGGCGAACCGCACCACTGGATATCCATGGGCGGAGACGCGCAGACGGGCGACTTGTCGGTCATATTCGACGGACCACGCGTCATTAATGACAGAAGCAGCTATGACCCGATGCGCAAGCAGGGAGCTATCCTTCTCGGCAACGGTGGCGACAACAGCAACGGCTCGCAGGGTACCTTCTATGAAGGCGCGATGACGGCCCCAGGCACCTTCCCGACGCAGGACACCAACCAGAAGGTGCAGGCCAACATTGTGGCTGCCAAGTACGACGTGCAGCGCCTGAGCATAGTGCCGGCAAATGCAACAGCCACGCCTCCGGGACTCCAGACGTTCTCACCAGGCTCCTCGCAGAACGCCACCGTGACGTTTACCAATACCACAGGGGCTCCCGCGAAGGACATCAAGTTGAGCATTTCCGTACCCACGGGGTGGACCTCTGTGGTTTTATGCTCCACCAACACGTCAAAGACGTTCACTGACCCGGTCGCGCCGGGTGCGACCGTGAGCGCGACCTTCAAGGTCACCTCGGGGCCGGCGGCCTTCAACGGCGACCTGGTCGGCAACGCCTCGTGGACGAACACGACGAACGGCCGGACGCAATCCGAGACAACGACCGAAAAGGTGCGCAACGTCAGCCCGATCAAGATCAACGAGTTCCGCATTAGCGCCGGTTCTCCGGACAATTCGACGGACTCGTTCATCGAGCTCTTCAATGCCGGTGACAATGCTGTCGACATCTTCAACTGGACCCTGACCCACCACCCGACCCAGCAGCCCATCTTTTCGTCGGTGAAGATCCCCACCGGTACGAAGCTTGCGGCTCACGGCTTCTACCTGCTCGGCCTGGCCAACTCCGGGCTGACGGTCCCCGCGAAAAAGGGTGATACCACCATATACGTCAGGAGCACGACTGGTATGTCGGTCGGTGATATGATTGAAATCGACACCGGCTCGGTCGTAGAAATCTGCAAGATCGCAAGCACCAGAACGTCGACCGAACCTGCACCATCCGCACCGCCGTTCGGTGGTGGTTTCTTTGGAGGTCGGAGAGGCGGAACCCGTGGTCTGACGACCGTCTGGCAACCCCTGCCCGACGGTCCGGTGATCACGATCCCTGCTGGCTCGACCAACGTGTCTGTCACGAGCGTGAATGGCTTCGAGGTCGGCCAGAAGATGGCCATCGGCTATGGCGCAACCTATCCCACTGTCGCGCAAGCTATTGAGAAGTATGAAGTGGTCACGATCACAGAAGTCGGCAAGCCGGGTACGCAAGCCTGGCTGTCGGCGGACGCTAAGGCCGGGGACACCAACATCAAGGTCTCGTCCGTCGAAAACATCTCGGTCGGTGACAAAATCCGGTTGGACATCGACAGCATCGGACGTGGGATCGAAACCGTCACGGTGACGCGCGTGGGTACGCAGTCGATTCGCAGCACCTTTAACGGACCCTTGAGTGAAGGAGAGGACCCGGGCATGGGTCTTGACCTGGCCGAACCGCTGAAGTTCGACCATGCATCCAACATACCCTTCAGTGCCAGAGGAACGGGGATCAGCTTTGCGCCGGCCACGTCCTTTGACCACTCGAGCAACGAGCCTGTCCTGGCGCTTAGCACCAGTATCACACTCGACCGACCCCTGACCAAGGACCACGAGATCCATGCAGTGGTGCGTGACGAAAAGGTCACGACCGCGGGCTACCAAGGGACTCCATCGCCCAATCAGTGGTTCGGGGGCCCCGTCCTCGACCCCAGGGCCGGCAACATGGTGCTGCGCGACGCCGCTGGCCTGGTCGTAGACAGCCTCAATTACGGTGGCCTCGTCGACCCATGGGCCGCCGAGGGTTACCAAGCCAAATCCGGAGCAGGCCAGAGTGGCTGCAGCGTGCCCACGCCCGGCGCGGGCAGTGGCTTCGGTTTTGGCAGGCGGGGCGGTATGGCAGCCAGCGCGCCCAATAAGAGCGCCGGCCGCTTCCCGGACGGTACAGACACGGACAGCAACTGCCAAGATTTCCTGCTGCAGAACGACACCACTCTGGCGGTCGCTTCGTCCGCTGGCACGAACAACATCAAAGTCACCAGCGTGGCGGACTTTGTTGCCGGACAGAAAATTATCATCGATACGGGTGCGAACAGTGAAACTGCCGTCATCAAGACGGTCGGTATGGCAGGCGGCACCACGGTGGCCACGGCCACCGAAGCGGGCGCGACCGTTATCCCGGTCGCCGACGTGGCAGGCTTTAGTGCCGGTCAGACCATCACCATTGATAGTGGCTCAAACCGTGAAACGGCGGTTGTCGCCTCTATTACCAGACCCCGCCGCTTTGGCAGCGGCAGAGGCGGCCCTGACAACGTCTCCATCACCGTTTCCTCGCCGCTCACTATGGCGCACGCGCAGGAGGTACAGGTCTCCGGCTCCGGCATCACCCTCACCACTGCATTGATCCGGGTGCATGACAGCGGGACGCAGGTCGCCAGCAACGTTCCTACGCCCGGTGCGCCCAACCAGTATTACAGGAGACCTCGGTGAGGACACTTGTGGAACTTAACTTAGAGGAGCACTTCATCATGAAGAATAAACACTTGTGTCATATTGTGATTTTGTTGAGTCTTTTGAGCACGACGGTGGTTCAGGCCGAACCTGCGAGAAATCCCATCATCTGGGCGGATGTGCCGGATGTCGCGGTCATTCGCGTGGGTGATACCTATTACATGAGCAGTACCACCATGCACATGAGCCCGGGATTGCCCATTATGAAGTCGAAGGATTTGGTCAATTGGGAACTGATTGGCTATGCCTATGACCGACTGGTCGAAAACAATGCGACGAACATGGGAAACGGCCAGCAATGCTATGGCCGGGGATCTTGGGCCAGTTGCTTGCGTTATCACAATGGCACCTACTATGTGTCCACGTTTTCCAGCACCAGCGGTCGGACCCACATCTATACAACCCAGGACATTGAAAAAGGAAATTGGAAGGAGACTTCATTTGCGCCTTCCCTGCACGACCATTCCTTGTTCTTCGATGACGACGGGCGTGTCTACATGCTCTATGGCGTCGGCAACCTTCGACTTGTAGAATTGGAATCTGATCTGTCGGGTATCAAGGAGGGCGGCTTTGACGAGGTGGTCATCAAAAATGCCAGTGCTGTGGCTGGATCCAACATCATGTTGCCCGCAGAAGGGTCGCAATTACGCAAGATCAATGGCAAGTACTATGTGATGAACATCACCTGGCCGAGGGGCAGTATGCGCACGCAGATCATCCACCGGGCTGACAAAATCACTGGCCCTTACGAGGGCAAGGTCGTTCTGAAGGACCAGGGGGTCGCCCAGGGCTGTCTAATCGACACGCCGGACGGCAAGTGGTATGCGGTTCTGTTCCAAGATAACGGATCGGTCGGGCGCAGTCCCTGGCTAGTGTCGGTCCAGTTGGAAGACGGCTGGCCGGTGTTAGGTGTCGACGGAAAAGCACCCAAGACGCTCGATATTGACGACAAAGAAGAAGGACTCGGCAATATAGTGGCTTCCGATGAATTCAATCGAAAGCCCGGCGACCCGTTGCCCATGGCGTGGCAGTGGAACCACAATCCCGACAACCGCTTCTGGTCGATCGGCGAAGGCAGCGGCTATCTGCGCCTGACCACCGGAAGGGTGGACAAAGATGTGCTTGGGGCCCGCAATATGCTAACCCAGCGGACCTTCGGCCCGGTGAGTTCCGCGACGACGAAAATCGAGGTAGGTGGCATGAAAGACGGTGACTGTGCCGGCCTGATCGCTCTGCAAAGAAGATACGGCTTTGTCGGTGTCAAAATGGAAGGCAACAGCAAATCGATTGTTATGGTCAGTGCCCAATCCAATCAGCCCGAGGAGGTCGAGAGCATTCCTCTCGGACATCAAACTGTGTATCTCAAGATCGACTGCGACTTCAGAGACCGTACGGACAAGGCCTACTTTAACTACAGTCTGGACGGCAAGACTTGGACGAAGATCGGCGCAGTCCTACAGATGTCCTACACCCTGCCGCACTTCATGGGCTATCGCTTCGGATTGTTCAACTTCGCAACCAAGACCTCAGACGGATTCGTGGACTTTGACTACTATCGTGTGAGCGATGAGATCAGCATGGAATAGCAGCTCCATGAAAATCCTATACTGGGAGTGGGTAAATGCGGCAAAGTAATTCTGTTGGAATTGTCAATCCGGCTTCGTTATCAGCTATTTTTTCAGAATAGGTCACCTATGAAAAGCTCAAAGTAAAATATCTGTTATCACAAAAACTGTTTTTAGGCATTCATGTCACGACGTAACAGCCAATCTCACTTACTAATTGACGACGGCCATTGAATACGATATTGGTAAAAAATGTCCTTGATATGTCCATTATTTTGTAAATATCGCATGTTTGTTTGCGACAGATCTGAGCAAAATTAGCATCTGTGGAGTCATTTTGGTGACATGCCGTGTCAAGAAAATCTGACGTTTTGCAGCTCACGAAGAGGGCAACTTTCAGCATAGTTTACTGCTTGAAACTGTTTCTTCATACAAATGCCACCAGAATACCAGAATTTCCGCTGGTCGAATACTTGGATCGCATGATAACAAGACAATACAACATTCTCTTATCATGTCGAGGGACATGTAGCAATATTGTTGCACCAGGCTATACCTAAATCGCGTCGCTGGAATAGGGGGACAGGCCTGCGGTTATACGACTTCCTCGTTTTTTTCGTTCCAGCGAACAGTTCGCTTTTCGCGGTAGGAGGTGATGGCCATGTAGCAGGCGATCGCTGAGCGGAAGCCGATCTCGAAGGGACAATTCGGCTCCTTGCGGCTGCGCATGCAATCGAAGAAGTTCTGCATGTGCGCCAGCGTCGCATCGCCCCCGCCCACGATATCCGCACTCTTCTTTGTGGCACCCTCCGGCTCGGCGGATTTCGCTGACCTGGGCTTGTCCTGGGATTCGTAGCGGATCTGGTCGTGGTCGTCGCGCAGGATCGTCCCCTTGTTGCCCAGGACCATGTCGTCGCCTTCGCCGAAGTAGCTGTTTCCGAACATGGAGTTCCAGGTGAACAACAGCTTCTCCGACTGGCTCATGGAGACGTCCATCGTGTCGGGACACTCCATTTCAGGGCATAGGTAATTGGCGCCCGTCATCGTCACGCTGGTGGGGATCTTGAGGCCCATCAGCTTGTACCAGAAGCCCACCTGGTGGACCATGTTCTCGTAGACATTGCCGCCGTCGTAGTCCCAGTAGAATCGCCAGTTGATGACCCGGTTGGGATCGAAGGGGTATGGCTTGGCCTCGCCCTCAAAGCCCGGCCAGTCCACGTACTGCGGGTCGCAGTCGCCGGGGATCGCCCGCTTCCAGCCGCCGTAAGGGGCGTTGCGGAAATGGTGCGTGTGGATCGCGGTGATCGTGCCCATCTTCTCGGGGGTCAGGTACTCGTGCACGCGTTCAACGGCGTCGCTGCTGGTGGACTGAATGCCGATCTGGACCACCCGGTCCGAGCCATGGAAGGCCCGCCGCATCCGCTTGGCGTGGTCCGGGTTGAACGCCATCGTCTTTTCCTGGTAGATGTCCTTGCCCGCCTGGATGGCCGGGACGAAGTTCAGTGCGTGCTGGTGCTGGGGCGTTGCGATCAGCACGGCGTCGATGCTCTTGTCGTCCAGCAGCTTGCGGAAGTCCTGGTAGGTCTTGACCTGGGGGGCGAATTTCTTCACTTCGTCCAGGCGGCGCGTATAGACATCCGCCACGGCGACTACTTCCGTGTTGGGGCATTGCAAGGCCGACTTGAAGATCTCCTGGCCTCGGCCGCCGGCGCCGATCAGGCCGATACGAATGCGATCGTTGGCTCCCAGGACACGGCGGGAAGCAAAAGTACCGGTCACGGCCAGCGCAGCAGCACCGGCCAGCACATTGCCGACAAACTCACGACGGGTAGGCATAAGTTCCTCCTTAGACGGCTGCCGTTTCACCTTTTTCGTCATGCACGAATTCTACACACGGCCATGATGAACGTCAACCATAATTTCCCTTCCCGTTGCCTCAGGGTGTGAAATCGTTTTCTGGCAGTTATGCGGCAATGGCATTTTGCAGGTCCCAGTAAGTCTTCCATTGGCCGCTTTGATCCATCGCGGCTAAGGCCATAA
>Ga0315288_10005482_pt1 | contig 16148 bp, 14 predicted proteins | sample YL17G11_20_MG_FD_203454 | JGI IMG/M metagenome (GOLD analysis project Ga0315288, IMG submission 203454) | Sediment microbial communities from Yellowstone Lake, YNP, Wyoming, USA - YL17G11_20 | ecosystem: Environmental > Aquatic > Freshwater > Lake > Sediment | place: USA: Wyoming | collected...
TGCTCGACGTGAAGCTGAGGTCCACGAAGACCCGGCGGGTGCGGCTCAAACTGGCGTCCACGGCTCTGGCGGGCGCGGTGGGCACCGTGATCGGGCTGTACGTGATCTGGCGGGCCGGCGAGTGGATGCTCCGAACGCTGGTCTATGAGAACCGCGCCTATGCGATTGAGCATCTGGATGTGCAGACCGACGGCATCCTCCCCCTCGAGAGGTTGCACCAGTGGACCGGCGTCAAGACGGGCGAGAATCTGCTGGCCCTGAATCTCTATCGCGTGCAACGGGACCTGGAACTCATGCCCCTGGTTCGCCAGGCGTCCGTCCAGCGGGTGCCACCCAACACGCTGCGGGTGCGGGTTAGCGAACGGGTGCCCATCGCCGAAGTGAAGCTGCCCCAACTGCGCGCGGACGCCGGGTCACCGAACTGGGTGAGCTACTATCTCGATGAAACCGGCTGCGTGATCCACCTGACCGGCGCCTGGAACGCGGTGCTGGCCGCTTCCCTGACCAACCCTCCGCTGCCCCAGCTCGTCGGGATCGAGGGGGCGGAATTGCGGCCGGGGCGGCTCCTGGCCTCCTCCCCGGCGCTGGCCGCCCTGCGGTTGCTCGCGGCCTTCGAGGATTCCCCCATGTTCGGGTTGGTCGAACTGCAGAGCGTCGATGTGTCCGGCACCTCGGTGCTGGAAGTGACTACCGAGCAAGGGAGTCGGGTCACGTTTGGGCTGGAACGCCTGGATGACCAATTGCATCGCTGGCGGTGGGTGCATGACCACGGCCAGCGGCAAGGCAAGGCGATTCAGCGCCTCGATCTTTCGGTCACCAATAACGCGCCTGTGGTGTTTTCGGACGTCGGCGCGGCGCCGGTACCGCCCCCCAAGACCGTCAAATCTTCCCGCAACCGCAAGCGCCATGTCTGATCCCGCTTCCATCCTCGTCGGCCTGGAAATCGGCACTTCCAAAGTCTGCGCCGTCGTCGGCGAACTGAACGCCGACGGTGTGTTCGGCGTCATCGGCCTCGGCCAGGCGCGTTCCCGCGGCGTGCGCAAAGGGGAAATCATCGATCCCGCACTCGCCGCCGAAGATATTCGCAACGCCATCGTGGAAGCGGAGCAGATGGCGGACGTGGAAATCCGCAGCGTCTATCTTGGGGTCACCGGCAACCACCTCCGCGGCTTCAACAACCGCGGGGTCCATCCGGTGGTGTCCGCCGACCGCGAGATCACCGAGGAGGACGTCCAGGACGTGATCAAGAACGCCAAGGCCATCAACCTGCCCGCCGAGAACCACGTCGTCCATGTCATCCGCCAGCACTTTCACGTGGACGGACAGGACGGGGTCCAGAACCCGGTAGGGATGCTGGGCGCGAGAATCGAAGTGGACGTCCACGTCATTCACGGCAACTTCAACCGGCTGCAGAATCCGATCCGCGCGGTCAAGAGCCTCCAGTTGGAGGTGGACAACATCGTGTTCAACGGCCTCGCTTCGGCCCTCGCGCTCCTGACCAACGAGCAGAAGGAAACGGGAGCGCTGGTCATCGACATCGGCGGCGGCACGACGGAGTTTGCCGTGTGTGCCCGCGGCGTTGTGAAGCACACGGGTGTGTTGGCGGTCGGCGGCGATCATGTGTCCAACGACCTCGCTTACGGCCTGAAGGTTCCGCTCAGCCGGGCGGAGCGGCTGAAGATCGATCACGGGGCGGCGCTGGTGGACGACTCGGTCCGCGGACAGACGGTGACGCTGGGTAGTGAACACGGCTTTGTGGGCCGCACCCTCAACCTGGAGCACCTGCGCCGGATCATGTCAGCGCGGCTCGAGGAGATCTTCGAGTTGATCGCGCACGAGGTACACCAGGCGGGCCTGTTGAACTACCTGGGCGCCGGTGTGTTTCTTTGCGGAGGCGGTGCGCGCATCGCCCAGGTGCGCGAGTTGGCGGAATCCGTGTTCGGCCTGCCGGTCTCGCTGGGCCGGGCCAACTCCATCAGCGGTCTCAAGTCCGCTCTTGACCAACCCGAGTTCGCCGCCGCGATCGGCCTGGTCAAGTTTGCATCCCTCCAGGCTCGCAACCGGGGCGACCGCAGCTCGCTGCGGGATAGCCTGCGCGACCGGTTGAACCAGATTATCCGTGTGGCCCGTAAGTAGTCGCCTGCGCCTATGAACTCTCTTCCGGAATCACCCGCGTCTCCTGCACTCCCCAGTTCCATCAAGTGCCGGATCATCGGCGTCGGCAACGCCGGCTGCAACGCCATCGAACAGATGGGTCGGATGGGCATCGCCGGCGTGGGCTTCCTGGGCGTCAGCACCCATGGCCGGGTGCTGGCCCAATGCGACGTGAGCGAGAAGCTTGTGCTCGGCAGCGCCCTTCGGTTCGGCTTGGGCACCGGCGGGGACCCCGCGGAAGGCCGCGCTGCCGCGGAAGCAGACCTGGATCGCCTGCGCGCTGCCTGCGAAGGGATGGACGTGGTCTTTGTCGTGGCCGGCCTCGGAGGTGGCACGGGTGGAGGCGCGGCCCCCGTCATCGCCCGGCTGGCCAAGGACACGGGCGCGCTCGTGCTCGCGGTGGTGACCCTGCCGTTCGACTGGGAGGGTGCGCGGCGACAGCGCCAGGGTCTGGAGAGCCTCCGGGAGATCAAGACTGCCGCCGACAGTGTGATTTGTGTGCCGAACCAGAAGGTCGTCCACCTGATTGATGAGAACACCAGCCTGCTGGAAACCTTCCAGCTCATCAACGAGGTCCTCGCCCAAGGCGTGCGCGGGATCTGGCGCCTGCTCAGCCAGCCCGGCCTGATCCGGATCGACTTCGCCGATCTCTGTGCCGTGACCCGCGGACGCCACGCGGAGAGCGCCCTGGCCACCGCCGAGGCCCAGGGAGAGCACCGCTCCCGCGTCCTTTTGGAGAAACTGCTGGCCCACCCGCTCCTGGACGAGGGCAAGGCTCTCGCCGATGCCGACACGGTGCTCGTCAGCTTGGTGGGCGGCCCCGACCTGACCATGGCCGAAGTTCGGCGAGTCATGGAGCAAATCAACCGCCAATGCCACGACGCCCAGCTCATCGTGGGCGCGGCCGTGGACGCCGGGATGGCTGAGCGGATGGCGATCACGGTCATTGCCGGGCGGCAGCAGAGTTCGGAGCTGGTCCCAGCGACCTCGCCCATGACTGAGCTCGAGCAACCCGCCGCCCGGGAGGGCTTGGTCGTGACGACGGACGGTCCCCAGTTTGAGACTGGTTTCTTCCGCAAGCCGGAAGCTCCTCGTTTGCCCGCGCGCTTCGTGCCCCCCCCGCCGGAGTTGTCGCCGGAAAAGCGGGAGGAGATTCTGAAGCGGCAGGGGAGATCCGCGAAAGCCAAGGCACGCATGAAACAGGGCACCTTGCCGCTGGAAATCGTGTCTAAAGGCCGATTCGAGAAAAGTGAGCCGACCATCTACCGCGGTGAGGACCTCGACGTGCCCACCTACGTCCGCCGCGGCGTGGCCTTGAACTGATCGGTCCGCAAAGACTCGCACTGAACCGAACGCTGGCGGTCCCCGGGCAGGCGCTGGCTTCGGCGGGTCAATGGGGCCGTTCGCGCCGCGCAATCTCCACGAAGGCCCGGGCCAGCCGCGTCAACTCGGGCCAGTTGGCCTCACGCAGAATCTGGGCGGACACGAGCGACGAACCCACGCCCAGCGCGGCGCACCCCGCCTTGAGGAAATCCGCCGCCGTGTTCAGGTCCACGCCGCCCGTCGGCACGACACGCAGATGGGGCAACGGCGCGCGAATTGCCTTGAGGTAGGCCGGGCCCAGGCCATCGGCCGGGAAAATCTTGATGAAATCGGCGCCGGCCTCGTGAGCCAGTTGGGCCTCGGTAGGCGTGTAGGCACCCAGCATGATGGGGCGTCCGGCCACGTGGGCAATCGGCACCAGTTCGGGCCGCAGGATGGGACTCACTACAAACTCCGCTCCGGCATCGAGGGCCGATTGGCAGGTGGCCACATCCAGCACCGTGCCGACGCCGATCAAGCCGCGCCCTCCGACCGCCCGCTTCGTGGTGCGGATCGCCTCGATGGCGTTCGGCGTGGTCATCGTGATCTCGACGGCAATCACCCCGCCGGCGATCAGCGCCTCGGCCACGGGCAGGGCCATTTCAGCCGCCGGCGCCCGCACGACGGCGACGATTCCGGGGTCGAGGAGCTTCTGGATGATCTCGGCTTTCGTGCTCATTTTGCCGTCGAGACTAGCCCGCCGGCGCGCTTCTGGCCAGCTTCGCTTTGCCGGCTTCTGAGCGCTGTGCTGGTTCGAAACCTCCTGCACCGTCATTTCCCGAATTCTGGCGGACGCGGGGATGCCGAGCGTTCGATACACCGTTGCTCGAAATACTCTTCTCGGGGAACGAGTAGCTTCTGCAACTTCGGACAATCCTCAGACAGATCGCGACAGATGGTCTTAGCGTGCGGGTTGCTTACGACGATCTCCTGACAGGACGTTGCCATGCGGAGGAGTTTCTTAACCACGAAATGGCGATCGATCGAGTTCAAGGAATACCCAATCACTGTGACTTGCTCGGCACCCGACAAGACCGTTGCGGCATGGTCCCAAACTTTCCGAGTGAAGAAGACATCGTAGAAATCCCGAGGATCATCCGACAAAGCGCGCTGCTTCTCGTTCGGGAAGGTCAACAACGGGTCCCAAGGATACGTGCCCGGTTGGGGGAAAAATGCTGCGTCATTGATCTTTCCCTCAGGTCAACCGTCAACGGGGTCAACGTGATAGCACCGGCATTCGGTGACTCCCCTTGTTCCTTTTCCTCTCCGAACCCACCAGCCCGCTGACCCATGCAGCTTGAGAAAGCAAAATCGCCCAGGAGTGATATTAGCCTCATCGCACGTTGGGCCATTCAATCCCGAGTTCAGCACGTTCCCATCATGGACAAGCAGTGGCGGGCCTGATTCCTTGAAATGCTCGAGGAATGCCATTTCAAAGAGGCGGTCATAATTGAAAGTCGGAACGTGACAGTCTGCCCGCTTGAGAGCCTCTTTCCAGTCTCCTTTCCCAAATATCTCCGCCATTAACCTGGGATAGCCCGGCAACTTGCTCTCCGCAGCGTCGGCTTCCAAGTGGCGGAACATTGCCGCCGTCCCAGTCTTGGCGGAGTTAATCTGTTCGTCAGCCAGATCGGAGAGTGCACCAGCGTTGCGAAGCCGATCATCAAAGGGCCACTTAGCTGGGTCTGCAGGAAGAGTAGAACGGTCAGGAATGCTTAGGTTGTCTTCAATCAGCGTTACCAGGTGGTCGAGTGTATCGACCTTGAATCTGCCAAGCAGATCCAAGGTCTTCTCAACGGAGGGCTTGATTTTGAGTGAGCCATCCGGAAGGTTGGCGGCGTAATTGCGGAGCCAGACAGGGAAACCATCCCCAAGTGGATAACCGCTTGGTTTTGAACACCCAGCACCCAAGATGTAGACTCTCGTTCCCCTAGCTCGGCTCATGATTGTTCACCTGTAATCGTCGCCTTGGCCATGGTTCCGACTCGCAGCACCACCGGCATGGCGGGGAGGCTATGTCGTGTCCTGAACTGCTGTCAAACGCCGGTCGTGACTGAGGCATCCATCAGCTTCCCAGGATTCAGAATCCCATTCGGATCCAACACCTGCCGGAGCTCGCGCATGACGCGCATCTGGGCGTCGCCAGCGAATTTCGGCAGGAACGCCTTCTTCGCTATCCCGATGCCGTGTTCGCCGGTGATCGTGCCGCCGAGGCGGATCGTTTCGTCGAAGATTTCCTTGAAGGTTTCCTCGACGCGATGCATCTCCTTCTGGTTGCGCTCATCGGTCAGACAGGTCGGATGCAAATTGCCGTCGCCCATGTGGCCTAACGTGCCGATGCGCAGGTGGTGCTTCTTCGCCACGCCTTCGATGAAGCGGATCATCTTCGCCAGTTCGCAGCGCGGCACGGTGACGTCCTCGAGGATGGTCGTCGGCGCCACGCGGGCCAACGCGGAGAACGCCGAGCGCCGGGCGGCGGCCAGCTTGGTGGCCTCGGCTTCGTCGCGCGCGCCCCGGACTTCCTTGCAGCCGTTCTCGCGGGCGATCCCCACCATCTTTGTCGCCTCTTCCTCGACAACAGCCGGGTGACCGTCCGTTTCCATGAGCAGCAGGGCTTCGCGATCGAGCGGCAGGCCGATCTTCGCGTAGTCCTCGACGCAACGGATCGTCGTGCGATCGAGGAACTCGAGCGTGCAGGGGATGATCGGCGCGGCGATGATGTCGGAGACGGTCTGGGCCGCCTAGCCCATCTGGGCGAACGTGGCGACAAGGGTCTTCTTCGCCGCCGGTTTGGGAATGAGCTTGAGCAGGACCCGGGTGATGACCCCGAGCGTGCCTTCGGACCCGATGAAAAGGTCGCGCAAAGAATAACCGGCCACGTCCTTGACGCACTGGTTGCCGGTCCAGAGGACTTCGCCATCGGGCAGGACGACTTCAAGGCCCATGACGTAGTTGCGCGTGAAGCCGTATTTGAGGCCACGCAGGCCGCCGGAGTTCTCGGCTACGTTGCCGCCGATGGTCGAGATCTTCATCGAACCGGGGTCCGGCGGATAGAAGAGTCCGGCGGCGGTTGCCGCCTCGGAAATCGCCTGAGTCGTCGCACCCGCTTCGACCAACAACGTGAGGTTCGCCCGGTCGAGCTCGAGGATCCGATCCATCTTTACGAGACAGAGCACGAGGCAGTCGGGCGACGGCAGGCTGCCGCCGCTGAGGCCGGTGCCGGAACCCCGCGTGACCACGGCGGTCTTCGTGCGGTTGGCCAGCTTGAGAACGGCGGCGACCTGCCCCGTCGTTTTCGGAAGCACGACACAGCCGGGCATTTGTTGGAACGTAGCAGTGCCGTCGAAGGAGTAGGGGATCAGGTCCTGTTGGGTGGTGAGGACGTTCTCGCGCCTGACCAAGGTTCGCAAGCCGGCGAGGAGGTTGTCAGTTAGGGCCATAGCGGTGCGGCAAGGATAGACAGCGGAAGCGGCAGGGCCAAGCCGTGCCGGATGCCGTGCCGGATGTCGGCGCGGCAGCGAGTCGGAAATGCACGGGTGAGATCCAGAGTGGCGGCCCGAGCGCATGGGCTCTGTCCGCTCAGGGGCTGATCTGGACTTGAAAGAAACCGGAGCCGGCCATCGCTGCGTTGGTCCAACTGGTCGCAAGTCCGGCAGAAGGGATGCTCGCGCCCAGAGGGGTTTTGATCGTGTCCGGTGTCGGCCCGGACAGCACTTGGTAGTTGAGGAACGGCGCGCTGTTCCAACGCAGCGCGACCTCGCCAAGAGACCCCGTGCTGATGGACGTCATGGAGAACCGGTAACCCAGATAGAACAGCACTTGCCCGTCGTAGTTGCCCACCAGGAGATCGATGACTCCGTCGGCGTTCCAATCCACGAGCTCCAGACGCATGCGGTAACCGGTGTTGATGGCCACCAGGCCGCTGCCCGCGACGGGCGCCTGGATCGCGATGGGCCGTTCCAAGACCGGTGAGGAGTTGTGGTTGGTGTTGCGGCACCAACTCACGTTGTAGCTGGCGCTGCCGACGAGGTCCTTCCGCCCATCGCCGTCCCAATCGAAGACGCGGACGGCGGAACGTATGCCTAGGTTCAGCGTCACGCCGCCAGCCTGCAAAAGAACGCCGGCTGCATAGGCCGGCGCTCGCGTGGTGCCAATGTTCCGAAAGAAGTAGATCTGGCCATCACCAGCGCCGCACAGCAGATCCGGCAAGCCGTCCTCATCCCAGTCGTGCACATAGGGTGTGGCTCGCATGGGCACTGTCAACGCGGTGGCGCCCACGGTGAGTCGGATGCCCGAGGCGAGGAGCGGTTGGGCGTCGCTGCCCACGCTCCGGTAGAAGTAGACGTGTCCCTCTACACCTGTGCCCACCAGGAGATCGCGTTGACCGTCTTGGTCGTAGTCGCACACCCAAGGGGCGGGAGCGCCGCAGCCCGTTGATGGCCATTGGATGTCGGCGCCTGCTGCTTGCAGGTTGGTGGAACTCTGGAAGACAGGTTGAGTGTCGGTCCCGACATTGAGGAACACGGCCAGTTTGTCCGCGGGACGGTGCCCCACGATGAGGTCCTTGAGGCCATCCCCGTTCCAGTCGGTTACGCAAGGAATCGCTTGATCGCCAACGTAAAGCGGCGCAGCGCCGGCTTGGAGCGTGACGGCGGGCTGCACCTGGATGGGTGTCCCGGCCCAACCACTCGCCAGCGAGATCAGCAGCATCGGGATCAGGATGGCCGACGGAAGCGGGAAGCAACGCAGTGTCTTCATGTGCCGGCGATCGTTTGGACGAATTGGCGGAGAGAGGGAGATTCGAACTCCCGGTGGGGTATAAGCCCACTCACGCTCTCCAGGCGTGCGCTTTAAACCACTCAGCCATCTCTCCGCCGGGCAGCCGAAATGTGGTGGACGCCGGCGCTTCGCGCAATCCTTTTTCAAACCCCGGCATCACGACGCCGTTCGGGCTTTGACAAGGGGCTGGCGGGGCGTAGGTTGGACCGTGTGATGACGGGTTGCCCTCCTCGTTGACGGGCATGAATACCCTGGACCCGCCCGGAGTCAGTACGGGTGGAACGAAAGACGGACTAAGATGAATGCCAACCCAAACAACCCGCTGAACCGAAGGCATCCTATGAAAAAGACTTTCCTCTTGGCTTCCGCAGCTGTCGCCATCATCGCCGGAGCCACCCTGTTGGTGGGAAACGACCAGACCTCTTCACCAAGCACCCCCAATCCCGCCCCGACGCCCGCGGTAGTTACCAACGCCTCGGCCCCGGCCCCCGCAGTCACCGAGCCGGTCCCGGAAGTCAAGATCGTCACCGCGCCGGCCGTCCTGTCTCCGGGGGTCGAAGACGTCGTTCAATTGGCCCGCGCGCGCGTGGGCGACGAGGTCATGCTGGCCTATGTTGAAGCTTCCACGAATGCCTTTCAGCTCAGTGCTGATGAGATCATCTATCTCCACGACGTCGGTGTGTCCGCTGAGGTGGTGGCCGCCATGGTTCGACACGGTCAAGCGTTGCGGGAGAAAGGAACTCTTCCGGTGGACGTAACCACGACTGCGGTCGCCAGCAGCGCCGCCCCGGCTGCCAGCGCGAGCGAACCTTCCACTGCTGAGGCGCCGCCGGCTCCAACCGAAACCGCTGCCGCGCCGGCAGCGCCCGCCAACGGGACTCAGCCGGTAACCTACAACTATTTCTACAACACCCTTTCGCCGTATGGCAACTGGGTCCAGGTGGCCGACTACGGCTGGTGCTGGCAGCCCACCGTCTCAGTCGTCGACACGAGCTGGCAGCCTTACTGCGACAACGGGCGCTGGGTCTATACTGACAGCGGTTGGTACTGGAACTCGTATTACTCCTGGGGCTGGGCGCCCTTCCACTATGGCCGGTGGCATCGGCACCAACGGCACGGTTGGGTCTGGATGCCTGGGACCTCTTGGGGACCGGCCTGGGTGACCTGGCGCTACTACAACGGCTACTGCGGGTGGGCGCCACTGCCACCGGCGTGCGGTTATGTCTCGGGCTTGGGCCTGACCTACTACGGCTCACGCGTCGGCTTCAGTTTCGGCTTCGGCCTGGGGTGGGACTGCTATTCCTACGTGCCCACCAGCCGCTTCTACTGCGCTGACCCCTGGCGCTATCGGGTGCACCGCTCGCAGGGCATCCATGTCCATAACAATTCGACTGTCATCAACAACTACGTGACCGGTAATAACAACACCACGATCATCAATGTCGGGCCCGGCACGACCACCATCGCCGCCACCACCCGCTCCGAGATTCGCAAGGTCACCATCCAGGATGCCCCCGCCGCCGGCAGCACGACCATCCGGGCCGAGCAGTTGTCGCGGGACGGCCGTACGCTCGCCGTGTATCGGCCCAAATTGCCGCAACAAGCGTCGGTCCCGCCTTCGGGAGTTCTCCGCCGCCAGGAACAAGTCGGCAAACAGACCGAGATGCTCGCGAGTTCCCCGGCGGTCCGACGCGCCTCCGACCGGGTCCGTGAGGAAGGCTTGACCAAGCCACGCCGTTTGGGTGGTGGGACCACCAGCTCACCGCGTTCATCGACTTCGCAGGGCGTCACCCGGCCCGAGCCCACTGCGCCTTCGCCTCGTGCCGAAGGCAGTCCGTCGGGCAAACCGAGCAACTTACAACCGTCGGTGCGAATGGAACCCCGCGGCAACGGCAGCACGACCGGCCCGGCTCAGAGCAGCGCAGGGGCACGCCCCGATTTGACCAAGCCGCGATCGGTGCCGAATTCTCCGGCTGCGGTTCCCCCCAGAACTGAACCTCAGACCAGGCCGACCAGTCCGCCTCCGGCTTCCAGCGCCGCACCGCGCAACGAGTCCGTGACGCCGAAACCGCGCCCGCCCGAGCGCTCGTCCTATGAAACTCCGGCGCCAAGACAAACACCGAGCGCAACGCCGGCCCCCGCGCCCAAGCCCCGCTCCGAGGCTTCCCGGACCGCCCCTTCCGCGGTTTGGGCAAAGCCGCCCTCAGTGAATGCGTCTCCTGCGCTGGCGCAGAAGCCAGCCGCTCCACCATCCTACCGATCCGAACCGCGCAGCGAGCCGGTGGCCCCTCGGCCGGCGCCCGTTCAACCCGCATTCCGGCCGTCCGCTCCGCAGCCGGCACCCGCTTCCGCCGCAGCGCCGCCACGTTATTCAGCTCCGGTTGCGCCGTCCCCCCAGCCTTCGCGGAGTTATTCGCTGGCACCGCAACCGTCGCCCGCGCCGCGCGCCCCAGCGATGAGCCGTCCGGCCTACTCGGCACCCTCAGCTTCTCCGGCTCCGCGGTCCATGCCTTCGCCACCCCCGAGCTCATTCTCTAAGAACTCTCGCGGCCAGTAGGCGGTCCGAGCTCCGCCGCGGACTGTCTGGCGCAGGAATCGGCGACCTTGCCCAAACCACCCAGCCTTCAACCGATGAACCGTGGCGCTTTGCTCTGCGGTGGCATGATCAAGTCGGTCGTGAAGCGAGGGTTGGCGCTGCCCGCGGCGGCCTGGCTGGCGGTTGTCGGCCACGCCACGACCCTGTTCTCGACCGGACTTGAGTACCCCGAATACGACCCTCAATTCACCCTGGCCGGCCAGAACGGTTGGACAAGCTACCCGGAAGGTGGGAATGGCCTGGTCACGAACTTCTTTCCAGGTCTGGGACAGCAGGCTTACCTCGGCAGCTTCCCGCCGACAGTTGCCACGGACTCACTCATCGTCTGGAAGCCGCTGGGATTCGATCCGCTGACGGCCGGTCAACCGGTGGTCACCTTCTCCGTCACGATGGAAATCTTCGACTCGTCGGAGGAGCCGCGCGCCAATCGGGATTGTTTCCGCTGGAGCGTCTATAACACCCATGGCACGCGCCTCTGCTCGCTCGATTTCGACAATGCCAGTACCGAGATCTCCTATCTACTGGACACCGGATCGTTCGTTTCCACGGGCTTCGCCTTCGAGCGCGAAACCGGGGTCTATGACTTGATCCTCACGCTGGACTTCGCGGCCAACCAATGGCGCGCGTCCCTGAACGGCACCAACATCGTCGAGGCCCTGCCCCTCACCACCACCAACACCCCCCGTCATCTCGGCGACATCTCGGCCGCCTGGGTCCTGCACGAAGGAGTCCAGCGCTTCGGCGACAACTTCATGGTCTTCGATGACTATCAGGTCGTCGCCGAAGTCGCGCCCGCCGAGGCATTCCGGTTGGAGTCGTTGGGACAAATGCCCGGGGTGGGTTGTGTCTTGCGGTTGCACGGCCAACCGGGCCGGCGCTACGCCATCGACGCCACCGCCGACTTCACCCACTGGACGGCGCTCAAGACGAACGAGGCTACCGATGGGAGCTTTGACTACCTGGATCGGGGTGGCTCCGTGCTGGCCCGACGATTCTACCGTGGCCGGCTCGTTTCACCGTAAGTCTGAATGCCGGCTCTCTGCGAACGGGAGCGAAACACGGAAAACAAGGCGGACACCGTCGTGTGGAACGGAGACGAAGGTAAGGTGCGACCGCTCAACCGCCAGACTGGGACGTCGCTGAAGGAACCTGGGCGGGTTCAAGGATGAACCGGAGCCGCGGCTTCCGATCCGGATGAAGACGCCAGCGATAGTTGTGGCGCGAACACAGCGCGGTGATCTCCTCCAGAGGGATGCCATCCGCCACGACTCGCTCGCCTCGGGCAATGACCGCCTCGGCCCGCTGTGGGCAGGCCTGCAAATCGCCTTCGAACACCAACTCCTCGCTGGCGTCAGCGGTGTCCCCGTTCCGGAGGAGCACGACCCGGCCTTCCTTCTGCCTCCGCCGCAGCCCGATGCCGCGGATCACGGCCGTCGAGCGGAGCGGCACCATGGCGAGGTCGAGGAAACCCGAAATCCCGGCAATGCTGTTCTTCATGAACATGGCGAATTCTGAGCAGCAGCAATGCCAGAGTGCGGTAGCTCCTTCGCCGGAACTGGCTCCAATGCCCCGGCAGGCTCCACGTCATGCCTGCCAGAGCCCCTTGACTGAGTCGCCTCGGTGCACCTCTCGGGCGGAACTCCCAAGGTCTTCAACCCCATGCTCGGGCCTCCCGAGTTGTCGGCTTTCAAGACACGGCCCGGCCGGCCTTGCCCATCCGGGGCTCGCTTCTCCGGCGACGCTGCCAGGCTCGCAAAGGTGCGGACTCAATTCGATTGCCTTGCCTCAGCATGTCACGTATGAGAAGCGCCATGCCTTGTTGGGCTCAAAAACCGGGTGAGACTGCGAATGTCCAAAGCCTCCGCCCGGCCGCCTGTTCCTGACCGGCCTTCGCGCCGACTGATCTATGGCCGCCCGCCGCGTCTCCACCCCGCACGTTGTCCTGGATGGCAAGTGCTTTCGGCTCGCTGGGGTCAGGTTCCCAGTCAAAGGGGTGACCTATGGGCCTTTTGCCCCAGGCGAAGACGGCGCTCCCTTCCCGACCCCGGAGCAGACGGCGCGCGACTTCGCCGGCATTCGCGAGTTGGGCGCCAACACCGTCCGCGTGTACGAAGTACCGCCGCGCGGGGTCCTCGACTTGGCAGCCCAGCACGAACTCAGGTTGTTAATCGATATCCCCTGGCCCAAGCACCTGTGCTTCCTCGATTCGGAAGAGGTGAAAGCCGCGGCGCGCCACGCCGTGCACCGGGCCGTCAGCGCCTGCAAACAACATCCGGGCGTCTTCGCCTTCAGCGTCGTCAACGAAATCCCGGCCGAGATCGTGCGCTGGAGTGGCGCGCGCGCGGTCGCCGCGTTCATCGACGAACTCGTCGCGGTGGCCAAGGCGGTTGACCCCGCCTGCCTCTGCACCTTCGCCTCCTTCCCTCCCACCGAGTATCTGCGGCCGCAGAGCATCGACTTCGTCTGCTTCAACGTGTTCCTTCACCAACGCCCGGCATTCGAGGGTTACCTGGCCCGCCTGCAAATGATCGCCGATGCCAAACCGCTGGTGATCAGTGAATGCGGCCTCGATTCGCTGCGCGAAGGCGAAGCGCGTCAGGCCGAAATGCTCTCCTGGCAGGTCGAGGCCGCCTTCCGTGGCGGCGCGGCCGGCATCGTCGTGTTCAGCTACACGGACGACTGGCACCGGGGCGGCCAGCAGGTGGTAGACTGGGCCTTCGGGTTGACCACCCGGCGCCGGGCGCAACGCGCGTCCTATGACGCCGTGCAAAAGGCCTTCGGACAAGCCCCGCTCTTACCTCTGCCGCGTTATCCAAGAGTGTCGGTGGTCGTGGCCTGCTACAACGGCGAACGCACGCTCAAAGCCTGCCTGGATTCCCTCCTCCGACTGAAGTACCCGGACTACGAAGTCATCCTGGTGGACGATGGCTCCACCGACGCCACGCCCAACATCGCCCAGGAGTTCCCACAGGTGCGCTGCCTCCGTCAGCCGAACCACGGCTTGTCAGTCGCGCGCAACACGGGCATCACCGCCGCCACGGGCGAGGTCGTCGCGTTCACGGACGCCGATTGTCGCGCTGATGAGGCCTGGCTTCACTACCTGATCGGTGACTTGCTCGGCAGTGGTTATGCGGGTGTCGGCGGGCACAATCTCCTTCCGCCTGACGACTCCTTGGTGGCCGCCGCCGTGCTTGTCTCGCCCGGAGGGCCCACCCACGTGATGCTCGGCGACCGTGAGGCGGAGCACATCCCCGGCTGCAACATGGCGTTCTACAAGTGGGCGCTGGAGGAAATCGGAGGCTTTGATCCGGTCTTCCGGAAAGCGGGCGACGACGTGGACCTCTGTTGGCGGCTGCAGCAGCGCGGACACAAGATCGGTTTCAGTCCGGCGGGCTTCGTCTGGCACTACCGGCGCTCCACCGTGGCGGAGTACCTCCGCCAGCAAGCCGGCTATGGCGAGGCCGAAGCGGTACTGGCGCGCAAACACCCGGAACGTTTCAACCTGCTCGGCGGTGGCCTCTGGCGCGGCCGGATTTATTCCGCCGCCAAGCCGGGGGTCCTCCTCCAGAGGTCGATGATTTACGCTGGTCTGTTCGGCAGCGGCATGTTTCAGCGACAGTACACACCGACGCCGGCGACCTTGCTCGCGGCGGTTACTTCCTTGGAGTATCACGCCCTGGTGACGATTCCATTGCTGGCCTTGGCGCTGGTGTTCCCGCTGTTCTGGCCGCTGGCGGCGACCGCGTTGATCGCATCACTGGGCGTGTGTGCGCTGGCGGCGGTCCAAGCGGAGTTGCCTGCGGCCAAGCGGACCTGGTGGTCGCATCCGCTGGTTGGGCTGCTGTTCTTCCTGCAGCCCGTTGCCCGAGGCTGGGCTCGGTACCGGGAGCGGTTGACGGCACAATCCCTGAGACCGACCACCTTCCAACGTCCGCTCCCGCCAGAGCCACCCGGCCGGTGGCGATCGGCGCGCACACTGAGTTTCTGGTGCGCGGGAACCGCGGAGCGCTACCAATTCCTCCAGCGCCTCGTCGCCAAACTGCAGGAAGAGGGTTGGCAATGGAAAGCCGATGCGGGCTGGGAAAGCTACGACGTGGAAATCTCCGGCCGCCGTTGGACCCGACTGCGGGTGACGACGGCGGCCGAGGAACTCGAAGGGGGTAAGAAAGCCCTGCGCTGCCGCCTGCGGAGCTTGTGGTCGCTGCTGGCAGGGGTGGCGTTTGGCGCCGCGTCGGGCGCCCTCCTCATGCTCTGTCTCTGGCTTACGAAACGATGGCCTTGGATCTGGCTGATCCTGCTGGTTCTCCCCTTGTTTGCGGTGCTGATGGAGCGGGAGAAACGCACCTTGCAGCGCATCCTCGCCGCCCTCCTCGGCGAAGTGGCGCAGGGCCTCGACCTCGTGGACCTCAGCCGGGGAACCACCCCGGAGGCGGCGCCATTATCCGAGCCGGCGAGGGAGTCCAGGGTGAATCGTGCACGTAAGTGAATGGGGGATTGGTGGAGCCGACAGGAATCGAACCTGCGACCTTCTCATTGCGAACGAGACGCTCTACCAACTGAGCTACGACCCCGCACCAATGCGGGGGAAGATTCCCGAGCTCGCCTGGATTTGCAAGCCATGTTTTCTCTCAATGTTTTCTTTAAAGCCTGACCGTGCATCTCCACGTTTCCAGCGGAGCGCGGCCGTCCTCGGCCGCAGTGACGACCGGGAGCTCGCCGAACAATAGCTCAAGACCGAGCTCGAAAGGCGCGGCAGGGTCGACCCGTCGAAGGGGAAGATGACGATGCGAGGCCCGATTATCGCGCCGACCAGTTCTTCGTGCGTGAGAACGGTGTTCGCCTGGCCACGCCGCTGTTCGTGGTGCTGCTGCTGGTCGGGTTTTCCGACCTGACGTTCGCGGTGGACTCGATCCCCGCGATCTTCGCGGTCACCACCGATCTGTTCATCGTCTGGCCACCACCTCGCTGGACGGCAAACCGCCCGCCGGCCTCCGTGCGCAACGACTGCTCGACTTGCCGCTCGTGTTGCTGGTCGAGAAGAACAGCCGGATTCAGTCGGCCGAGGAGCTCTGGCAGCGGGACCAGATCGAGGAGACGCTGATCTGTCTGCCCCGTTTGAAACCATCCCCTGCCAGTTTCAGCAGGGGCTCAGCCGGCGGGGCCTCGGCCTCAATAGCTGACCAACAAATTTCCATTAACGCCCAGGCAGGCTCGCCCCATAACCTCGCCGCGTGCAAACGAACTCCCAGCTCGAACT
>Ga0315288_10005483_pt1 | contig 16143 bp, 9 predicted proteins | sample YL17G11_20_MG_FD_203454 | JGI IMG/M metagenome (GOLD analysis project Ga0315288, IMG submission 203454) | Sediment microbial communities from Yellowstone Lake, YNP, Wyoming, USA - YL17G11_20 | ecosystem: Environmental > Aquatic > Freshwater > Lake > Sediment | place: USA: Wyoming | collected...
ATCTGAAGCAGATCTGGCTCGAGCCGGACAAAAAGAGCGCCAAGCGGGCGGCCGCGGCCCTCATCGACGATTACGGGAAGCGCTTCCCCGATGCGGTCCGCTGCCTGGAAGAGGGTCTCGAGGACTCGCTCTCCTTCTACGACTTCCCGGAGGTCGACAAGAAGCGGATCTCCTCGACCAACGGCAAGGAGCGACTGAACATTTAGATCCGCCGGCGGAGCCGGGTGGTTGGCGTCTTCCCCTCGGTCGAAAGCTACGTCCGGCTGACGATCTGCTATCTCATCGAAAACGCGGAGGACTGGGCGAGCGAACGCAGCTACATACGAGAGGACAAGGTCCTTGGATCTTTGGACAGGCTCCATGAGCTGAAGGCCCAAGCGGCTAACTGAAGGGATTTAGGATGGCCCCGAAGTTGCGAACGTTAGTTGACACGACCCTAGGTCCCGCCTTAACGGGCCCGCAAGGGTCGCGTTCAGAATTAGGTTTAGGAGCCGAGATCGAATGTTATGGTGCGCATCATGGCGCGGATAGAAGGGTAGTTCAAGAGGCCGAGGCAGCTATGAAGATGGAGAGAAGAAGAATGTATCCGAGGACTTGCGTTTCGCTATCATAGAAGGCGGGTATACGCATTTTTTTTGACAAAGCTGTTACATGGCAGAGTGGTATGCTTGGTATATAGCCAAGGCAATCTGAGCCTTCCTGAACCCTATTGTCTTTATCATTAGCTCCTTGATAGATGGGGCGTCCAACATAAGAACCTTCCCTTCCTTTCAGCTAGAATCCATAGGGCAAATCACCCTAGCGCTACACTTGAATAATCTTCTTTTGCCCGCTCTTTTTTCTACATCTTGTACCAGATGTGTTCACCATCTGACCCGGCCATTCTTAGCTTGTACTTACCATTGACCAATTTTGGAATGCTTTCGTCACTGATATCAACAATGACTAATATTCCACCCGACGGATTGTCTAATAATGTCACCGTGCCATGTTTTGGCCTCAGATGAAACACTTTCCCTCGCCATATCCGTATTTCCATATCCCTTTCGGTATAAGTCTTGCTTTTTATATCGAACGTAAATAGATATTCATCGCGTTTGAAGTTAAAGAAACCTTCCCTACCTGTAAATAGCCCTCTTTTTGTATTCACCGTAATCGTCAAGTCGTTCTTAGAACGATTTGAATATTGAGTATATAAGACATCTTCTACCTTTGGAGAGCATGCATAAAGAGTTATCCCGACGACTACTATCGCAAAGAGCTTTAGGCTTACAATAGTATATTTTTTATACTGCATGCTTTCCTCCTAAAGATGAAAAAGATACCCCTTCCTCCCGCCAGAAGGATGACACAATCAGCCACTCCCTTTCAATACTATCAATTATTCAAGAAAATATAGATATTGGCTTCTCATTTATTGGCTTTGTCCCAGGCTTGCCTTAGCAGTACTTTGGCTTGATTCATAATATCAGGAAACAAGTATATTGTACTTGGCCTATCTATAGCCCAATGTCTAATAGCTTCTATCGGGTTCTTCCAGATTCCTTCCCAAACCTGAAAACCACTATGTGCTGGCGAAGTCGTATCCATTAGGGCGTGATACAATTCTCCTAGCGCTTGAAGCGCTTCTTTAGTCTTGCCTTCTGCCTTATACTTATTATAATCTTGCATTTTTTGGCTAATATATTTATTAAAATCTTCCTCTCCCTGTTCGACTGTCTGCCATGGTGCCCTCATACCATGCTTCTTAGAACCTTCTGGAGATTGATCTTTATCAACTTCCCTGCTAGCGCGCTTAAGAATGTCCCTTTGATCGGAGGGTAGATCTGGAAACGCTTCATCAATCATTTTGTCATGAACAGATGCCGGCCACTGTCCATTAGGATCTGCCATGATGATAGGATTATTCCGACAATAGGAATATAGGTTCCAAAGTTGGGGGTCGAATATAGCTTCAAGAATATTAATTACTGGATCCACAGAAATAAACCTATACTGCGCCCTGTCATAATACCTCGCCCCGAAATAATCGAGCTGGGATTCCTCATCACGCTCCTTGCCTGAGAATTTCATCGTGGGAGTATAGGTAGGAGTACCCCAGGTTTTTTGGATACCCCCATACGGGTCATAAGCAACAGAATAAGCGACGACGCCCGAGTTGTCTGTAACAATTCTCGTCGAATTGATCTGGTCAGACGCGTAATAATAGTAGTCATTTCCCCCCTTGTATTCCGCGACAAGCTGATTCCCAACGTAGATATAGTCCCTGACCCATTGCCCATAGGTGTTATATTCGGCCATGAGTTTGCCGTCATAGGAATAAATATAGAAGCTTCCCACGGGAGACGCTGAAAGCATCTTGACGCCGTCTTCGCCGCCGGAACCGGACGAATCTCCTGCCCTATCGTCTGCCCTCAAGCGTGTGGTCATTCTCTCCTGGCTGGATTCTTTGAGGAGTTGCCTATTCTTTATAACGTACTTCCTTTCCCCGGCAGGCTTCCCCTGATTTTTCCGAGATTTCTGAGTTGCCTCCTCATCGGGTTTTCTTTCTGGATCGCCCGTTCCTGCCACAATGGCAAATGTCCCCTCGCTAATCCCGAAGGGCGCCCGATCCGGCAAGGATATCTTCTTTTCCGCATGAACCGGCCAGATGGACGAGTCAACTTTTAGCGACCGGGGACCGGAGACGAATTCTTGACCATCAATATAGAATCCTCTCTCAGACTTTTCCGTTGCTTCGGATCGAACGGAATCAGCACTTTTTGGGTAAACAGCTTGGTACGGAATTAATCCCCGATCAGAATCCTCTTGAATCGCTTTCTGGCCAATTTCCCAAACCCATCCGGCAGGGAGAGAGCCGACCTGGTACTTGTTGAAGCCTTCCCAAATCAAAGGCTTGGTAGCTAATCCGGTATCCTCTTGAGAAAGATTCTCAGCATTCTTATCTAGCAGCTGAACGTCCAAATCCTCAATCCATATCCGGATGGGCACACTCGATGTATAGGATAGCGCTGAAGCGGATGAGGAGCCGCTTAATATTTTGGCATTGAGCGGAAAGCCCTCGATGATGGGCCGCTCGTCAATCCACACGCTGCCTGTTTTTACTTCCAGATTGAACTGAATCCGCAACTGCTGCCATACATCAATAAATGATTCGAGCTCAACTGATTCCGCCAGCGCAGAATTTATGTATATATTTGTCATCCCAGCGTCGATATCCGGAATGAAGGATATGTCCGCAAATCGGTATAGCTGCGCCGCAACGTCCGGAACTCCCGCGTGGATTGTGAACTGGCCCATCTCAGGCGCTTCTTGAAGCCTGGATGCTTTGAACATGAACTCATAGGTAAGCTGTTCAGGAATTGCCGGGAGCCCCTCTGCGTCGGAGATCCGCAACAGACATGAAGGAGAGATATCTTGTGGGACTTTCCACCGATAGAGCCCCGTGTTTTGGGCCCTTTCGGATACCGTCTTATATGTGCTGCCGTTGTCATGGGAATACTCGATCTTGACATATTTTGATGACTCCGCACCCTTCCAACGGATGTCTGTTGTAGTATCGGCTTCTATCTTCTCGCCCTCAGCAGGAGAAATGATTGTGAAGGACGCATTATTGATAATCTTGTTAGGACAGTTCTGGTTTCCCGTGCCAAGTAAGGTGATATCGTAGGGATTCTCATCGGCGTCGTTGTTAGCAATAGAGATCGACGCCTGGAGAAGTCCTCCCTGATTGGGCGAAAATCTGATGCTGAAGGTTGTATACTGCCCCGGGAGAACAGTCGAGTTCGGCTGCTGCGTCACATTGAAATGATTCTGATCAGGTCCTTGAATTTCAACGATAGGGGTACCGCTTAATACCAGATTGGCATCGCCATAGTTGTAGATCGTAAACGCCGTCTCCCACCATTCGCCGATACAGATTGTACCGAAATCGTACGTTCCGCCGTCCCACGCCCAGTCAATCTCCATCTCAGGTTGGGGCGTATGGCCATTGAGCGTGATGTCATATGGATTCTCGTTGGAATCATTATTGGAGATAGCTATCGCGGCTATTTTATTGCCCATGGAAGTAGGCTGGAAACGGATAATGAATGAAGTACTTCCAGATGGAGAAACCGGGGACACGGGCTGTTGCTGGACGTTGAACTGGTCGGCGTTCGGTCCCGTTATCACAATGATCGGCGGCCCGTTGAGGATCAGATCCGCTCCGCCTCGATTTACTATGCTGAACGTCTTGCCTTCGTAGGATCCAACGTTAGAAGCAAAACTGACACTTCCGCCATCCGCGCACTGATCTATATCTATCTCAGGGACCGGATTGATGCCGTTAAGGGTAATGTTATATGGATCTTCATTTAAGTCGCTATTTGGTATGGAAATCGATCCTGTCTTGTCTCCTGGGGAGAGTGGCTGGAAGCGAACCGTAAATGTCGAACTGCCTCCCGGCGGGATAGGAGACACGGGTTGGTGAAGGATACTGAAATCCTCACCTGACAGCAGAACATATGGGGAGCCGGAAAGCACGAGATTTGCATTTCCCAAATTGTATATCGTTAGAGTCTTATCGACATAGGAATCGACCGAGCAGACAAAGCTGACGCTCCCGCCATACGGGACATTTTTCGATCCTTCCTTGATATTGATTTCGGGGGCGGGCGGCAGTGCGAATATCCGCAAACCTCTTTCGTTATAAAGATAATCGCCGAGAACCTGGCCCGCCGCATCTCTCAATTGTCGGAGACGATTCTGATTATCCCAGAAATAGAATTTCCCATCCGCCGAAGTGAGATTACCTCTGTCATCGTACCCGAATCCCTGGATACGATTAGACGAAAGATAAGATTTGTTGGGTACAGTAGACTGGCCGTTCTCCAGCACCGACAGCATATTCCCATAGTAATCATATGTATATGAAATGCTGTTGACCCTGCCACCTGCCGAAGGAGTATAGGTTACGGAAGTGAGCCGGTTGAGCTGGTCATAAACGAACGCCGCATTCATATAGGGCGTGGGATTTGTGCTATTAATCGAAACAATATTCCCCACGCCGTCATAGCCATACGTACCGTCGTAGAGGATTGTGGCGCCCTTCTTTAATTGAGCCGTGGCTAAAAAAGCTGCAGCGTTATAGGTTCTATTGAACGCTGTGCTGTTACCGGCGATGGTCATATTCTCCGGCTGTTTATTGTGCCCGTATGTCATAGCGCTTATGACGCCCTTGCTATTAAACGTTACCGTCTCCGGTGCTTTTAGGCTGTTATTCGTCGCTGATAATGTCTTGCCATCCGGATAGGTGATGCTATTCAAGATGTTGTAACCATCATAGTTATATGCTAACGTTTTCGAACCTAAGCCGGGGATTATTTGGGTTTCCTGTCGTATTGAGCCGAAGGGATTGTAGGTAATGTTGTTACGGGTCCAGCCGAGACTACTTGATATTGAATTGACTCTGCCATTCGAGTCATATGCATAAGCAATTGTTTCGTCGCCGGCTTCGTGCTTTGTCAACTGATTCCCCGCGTTATAGGTATACGTCGAGGCTATACCTTCCCAAATCCTTTGATAAAGATTATTTTCATAATTATAGCTATAGGTCATTGTCCCCGTTTCGGGGTGAGATTCGGTCAGGATATTGTCCAATCCATCATAGGAATAAGTTTGAGTACGGGCATTATTGTAGCAAACCTGGGTGAGCCTGCCGATATCATCATAAGAGTAGATGGCATCCCGGTTTTGTGCATCGGTCAATTTCGTCACCAACCCAGGCAGCCAAGCATATTCAAATCGGGTCTCGCGCAGTTCGGCGTCCTTCAAGGTCTTTACTTTGCCTGCATAGGAGATATTAGTTTGCTCGCCTAGCGGGTCTGTTATCCTCGTTGGCTGTCCCGCGGCGTTCAGGGTGTATAAGTATTTATAGGGTGACGGATCATCAGATGTATATTTGCTCTGTTTGCTTTCCTCGATTACCAGGCCCTCAGCATCAAGAGTTTTTCGCGAATGCAGCTTAATTCCGTCCCCGTTTTCTTTATAGCCCAGGTCCCTTCCCAGGCCATCCCAGTACTTGGTGTTGACATTTGAACTCTGTCCGATAAGCGCGTAGTTCAGATACCAGGCGACAGTGATATCATGCAAAGGGGAGGGGAAATCGATCTTTTTGATCCTTCCCAAATCGTCATACTCAAAGTAAATTTTGCCGCCATGCTGGTTTGTTTCGTCTTTAATCGAGCTGTCGTATATGGAGATCGTCCGGTTGATCTCCGTATACGCTGGCGATCCGGGCCTTATTACCTTTGAAAGGACTCCGTATGAAAATTCATATCTCTCGGTTCCGGCGCCTGTCCCGGGCAGGTCTATTGTGATTCTTATGAACGAAGGATCATTCTGTCCCGATGGATAGGAATACGTATAGTCCCATGTCAAAAGCTCCCCCTGGGACCTAAGTCGCTTGATCCAATCGATTGCGCCCCAATAATAGTCCTGCTCATAATAGTGCGTTTGTGTTTGCTTGACAAGGGTATTATCGTGGGTATACTGTTTCTCTTCGCCCACATAGCTAATTAAATTCCTTGTCTCGTATGAACGATGATCCTCAAAATAATAGCGGAGCGTTTTGTAGTTTTTGATCAGGCTCAGACTGTTCCCAAAGTAATTGATACGTGTCGCAAGGCCGTACTTCTTGACTCCATTGACTCCATCCCGCTCATATAAATATTCTTCTTTGCTTGAGGCGTCGCCAAGCCTTGTTATTGTCTTCGTTTGAAGCAGAGGCGAAGTGACGGGGCCCATATCCTTATTTATTACTACCCAGTGCAAATCTGAGATTATTTGTGGCGTCCATTCATAAGTTTCTGAATAACTATTATCTGAAAAGGTTTTTTGGACCATCAAGCCCGTTTTCCAAGGAGCAGCCGCAATGTATCCGTTATAGGTCACGGATGTATCATATTCGGGCCCATCGACGACTACAGTTCCGGTCTCTGAGTTCTGATAGCTCGGATAGCTAAAGTTCCAGGTCGTCCATTGGCCACCCGATACGAAGCGTATCCTCTTCTGCGCCACGACTCTCGTGGAATGGAAATTCCCATCAAAAAAGAAGTTCTTGTCGGCGTAAGTGAACTCGAGGGTTCCCCCATAACAGGTGTTGACCGAGGTCAGTTCATTACTGCTGTTATAAGAAAAAGTCGATGAGGTTGTGAGAACGGGAGGCCTGAAAGCGCTCAGCTTATGATGTCCCGACGCAAAAGTCCCCACGGTATAGGTATAGGTTGTGTCATTCCCTTGATAATTCTTGATCACAACTTGGGTTAACTTTCTATTTGACATTCCGTCATTATTAAATGTCACCGTTCTTCCAAAGCCGTCCGTAATGACATCAAGAATGGGGAGCCCAGGCTTATATGTGACGGCAATTGATTGCCCGTAGGAATTCTCGATTTTTGTGAGCAGCCGAACTGTTTCCGTATGGTCCGCATAATTAATATTTTGCACTTCGTTAAAAGTCCAGATAGTCCCATCCGGGAAATAGAGCTTATGTTCAGTCTTGCTGTACCTGTTGAAGTCCTTTGTCACATAATATCCGGAACCGTATTTATCGAAATAGGCGGTATCCCATTTGCCATCTGGGTATTCAATCGTCGGCAATGCATCAGGATTATGGACTCTCCCCATATGCATAATCCACCCCATTCCAACCCAAGAATAGGGTTCTTGCTGAAGCTGGGGACCGCCCCCTCCAATGCCAATATCATTATAGAGCTTTGAATTATAAACTCGCCAAATGTTTAGATTAAGCCCATTGGGGCCTGGCAGGGATATATCGAGATACCTCAAGGTCAAGTTTCCGCTGAAAAGATCGATATTTTCCTCTGGGACCGCTCCATGCAGTCCATGTTCGGTGATGATCCCATTCCGGTCATAGATGTTGTTCTGGCCATATAGGCCGTTCACAAAGCAAGGCACCAGAATGAGGACCAGCATGGAAAAGAGACGCCACTTTTTCGTGAACATGTTCCCCCCTCCATTTGATGGATTGTTATTCGTGTTATTTATACGGGCATTACCCTGTTTTATCTCTACTTGGCTCTTGAAGAAAATAGCTGCTCCGTGGCTAATCTCAAACATCGACATTAGCTTGCCCTTCCTATGACATCGCGATTCTTGCCCAGGGGCACCAGGTACTGGTTCTTTCTCACCGTAGCAACCCTTCATCAGAACAAAGGTAATAATTCCCCTCTCTATCTATAAAAAGGAAAGGAATTTACTTTTTTTGAGGCCGGGCGAATTCCTGCTCCGACCGATGAATCTCCCTGCTTGACCGCATGGGTAATATACTTCCGGCCGCTCGGCGATGTCAATGACACCGAAAAATGCGAAAATCGAGCCCGAAAAGCATATTTGGACGGAAAACCCTCTCGCACCGGCTGAAAGATGATAGACTCCCGCGCCCTCCTGATCATCAAATCCTAGAAATATTCCCCGCTCTCCTCGGCCGCCGGCAGGGCGACCTGCTCAAGAACACGCGAAGGCGGCCCTCATGGAAGCCATGAGGACTACAAGGTTGAGGCCTATCGGCCACAAACGCCAACTTCAGATGCTCCATTATCCGATCCACGACGGAAACCTCCGTGATGAAGGCGACGACCTTCATCCGGCCCCCGAATTTCGAGCAGATCATCAGATCAACCTCATAGACCTTCCGGATCATGGCCGCCCAGCCCGACGCTTCGTCTGTCCTTCACGAGGCTTCCGAGTCAGGGTTTGGAAGGAAGGCGCCGGAGCTCCTCCTCAACGATCCGCAACGCCGTCGGGCTTTGGCGCTCCTTCTTGACCTTCCCCCGATGGGCGTTCGCATAAAGGCCGAAGTAGCGGACCATCACTTGCCCCTTGTCGGGAATATGCGAGGTCACCCGGGCGAGAAATTCCAGATAATCCATCGTCTCCTGCTCGGCACCCTTCTCGCCATATCGGTAACGAACTTTGCCTTCGGGTTCCAGAAACGTCAGCCGATCCAAGGCGAGTATCGGCCGGAGCATGGACTTCCCCACCCGCTCGGCCTCCGGCTTCGTCTTGGCCCGGAGCGCCGAGCTGGGCCTGGAGGTCCTCCTTTCAGTCAAGGGACGAGCCTTCGGCTCGCCACTCGCCCGTGACTTAATCCAGACCTCGATCACCCCCCGATACCCATCCAAAACGGACGGCTTGGCCTTCCGCCCGTCTTCCAAGGCCTGCCGTCCCAACCGATACCGGATCGCCCCCTCCGTTACCCCAAGCTTCCGGGCAACCTCCGAGTTGGAATATCCCACTTCGTTGAGCTTCATGATAAAATCCGCGTCGGCGGGCGTAAGCCGCGTCTGTGGCATTCCTCTCTCCTCTCCATCTCGCAGATGAAGGAGAAGGATGCCACACCTTCTCTTTTCGGGGAACCTTCCGGCGATGCCTTAACCGCCGTCCCAACTCGTAGATCTATACGCCGATCCGCTCGTAAATTATCACGCCGCTGGACAGCCAATCGCACTGTCGTAGGTTTCAACCATGAACACGCCCTGAGCGACGTTCTGAGTTTCGAGTTCCCATGTCGCGCTAAAGTCCTTTCGGTCCGAGGCACTTACAACGCCCATCAGGCTATCAAATACGTTGCGCTGGTCAGGATAATTCTGAACCTTCGTCATAGCCAGCCGTGGACTGCAGCGTAGGATGAATGATAACCGATCTTTTTTACTTACCAAGGTAATATTGTGCCATTATATCTTTCACCGCGTTGTACTCAAAGGTTAAACCTCTCTTTTTAACAGGAGTGGATAATGTGGGATCATTTTTTTCATTATCATCAAAAAAAACCCATCTCCAGAAGCAGCCTCCTGCCACGCCGTACCTCTTTATCAGTTTAATATGGCTTTCGAATGCCTGTTCTGTCGTCCAGTTGGGATCATATTTATTTAATCCCATTTCCACGGCAACGACCCTGGAATCTTTTCTTCCAATAATTTCAAAAACGTTTTTCCATGTTTCTTCGGCCCAGACAGATGGATCGGTATCCACACAAGGAACACCATGAGCGTTCTCGCATTTCCGTTGCTGATAAAACGAGATAGCATATGTACGTTGATTATCAGGCACGGCAAGATCATCGAATATTTGTTTCAAGACCTTTACCGTACGCCACAAATGGAAGTCAGTCGCATCAGGGCCAGCCGGCGATTCTGCATCAACAATATAACTGCCCACAACACATTCTGATGAAAGTTTATTTGCAGGTAAACCCAATATCATTCCGTATTGTATTGCCCATTCGACGTAATTTGCAGGCACAGACGACGGGCCGAGCCATAAGGGTGGTTCAGCAGGTCCCCCACATTGATCTTCTATGCCGTCACCATTGCTATCGATTAATCGAGTATTCCCTTCAAACAGTACCAGGTCGAGAGCAGGATGGTCTTTAACTACGTTCAATATGGCACTTATCCATTGTGTGTTGTTTAAAGGGGGCTGTTCCTCCATGTGTGTATTCACAAGTCGCAGCATTATTTTAATTTGCTTGTTGTGAATCAGATCGAAAAGGGTAAGCAAGTTTGTAATTTCCGATTGTGTAGGAACAGGATAGGACAATCCGAGCGCTTCGTGCAAATTACATGCAGGATAGTCGAATCCACCGGTCCAACCCGGGTCAGAGCTCCGTAGTTCAAGGGCAATAGTGTTTACTCCGATCTTATTCATTTCATCAAGTTGCAGGCTAACCTCTTCTGCAACTGTATGGCCAAGTGAAGATTCAAAGATGTTCAAATCTTTGACGAGCTGCCCGGTCCAATATCCTGACCAAACGCCACGTCTGTCAAATTGCACGTAAAGGCCTTGCACAACAAATTTATTTTCAAAATCAGTGACTGTGAAATTATCTGTGGTGGCAGTGGTCGTTTCTCCAATTGTCAGAGAAATTTTGCCTGTTGTGGCTCCCTCAGGAACAATCACCATTAGTTCACTGGCCGAAGCATTGGTAACAGCAGCAACAAGATCGTTTATTCTGACAGTATTACCTGAAATCTCTGTATTGAAATGTGTGCCGGTTAAAGTTATTAGTGAACCCATTGTGCCGCTTTTTGGAGCAAATCCGGTGATTATGGCCGGGTCCGCTGTAGGCGTTGCCAATACCTGGGCCGACCCCACACTCTCTCCCGAGGAATTGCCAGCCGTGACAATATAGTAGTATGTCGTGCCATATGTGAGTCCCGTATGACTATACGGGCTTGTGGCGCCGGTAATCTTTGTGCCGTTTGTCTTTGTCACTCCAGATGTCGTCGACCAGTAGATGTTATAAGATGTCGCGCCGCTTGCTGCACTCCAGCTTATCGTCGCCTGGCCGTTACCGGCAGTGGCAGAGACGCCTGTTGGGGCCGATGGAGCAGTGGTCGTGCCGTCTTCTCCGCCTCCCCCACATGCGGTTAAAGACACTGCCCACAAAACGCTCAATAATGCTACCCATATAATTCTATTGCTTTTCATGACATCTTCCTCCCTTTTTGAGGAACAAGAAAGGAATATGCTTTTCGGCTGCGCTGGCTGAGTGAGCAATCATGCGCCAATTTTATCTCGTCCCATCGTCATGGATGATAAACTATGAAGTGAGGGGATGTCAATTTGAGCTAAATAATGGAAGGATAGGTAAGATGATGATGATGGACCAGGAAGGTCAGGTCCTTCGATCGGGCCGGGTTCCCAACCTTCGGGCCGAGATCGAGACTGGCCGTTCGAGCTACGCGATGGTAGATGTCTTGGAGGAGATGGGGGTCGCGGTCAAGATTGCTCATCCGAACGAAGTGAAAGCCATCGTCAGGGCGAAGATCGAGTTTTCGCGCGGCATGGGATCGCCGGCTGCGGGCTCAGAATCAACCCTTCCCTTCATGAAATAAGGATATCCCGGCCCCGGACAGGTGTCGAGAACTCAAAATCCGGGGGCCGGAATTCCGGCGGGCGGATTATCGGTGAGGACGGCCGAAAAACCGCCCGAACCTGGACAGTTCCCCTCCCCACCTTGGCATCACCCTCTATTCGTGATCCCCGCTCTCCTCGGCCGCACTCATGGAGCCGATAACGTGTCTCCATGAGTGCTGCGAGGCGGCTGCCATCAGGGCGGCCTGTTCGAAGATCTGGGCGGGCGGCGGCTTCTCCGCGACAAGGGTCAGCGTCAGATGCTCCATAATCCGATCCACGACGGCATACTCCGTGAGGAACGTATCTCGTATTCTGAAAGGAAGCGGTCGAAGTTATGGAACAGCCCCCGGTAGAGGGCCGTGCGCTCCGGATGTCAAGGGACGAGCCTTCGGCTCGCCACTCGCCCGTGGATTATATATACGGGCGAGTACGGCGGAAGCTGACCCCCAAGCACAGCTCGGGGCACTCACCCGCGATATAAATACGCGGCTGAGTACGGCGGAAAATGATCCCCAGACAAAGCCTGGGGGCCCTGCCGCCGCCCCCGCCGCCGGCGAGGGCGATAGATTCCCGGCACATCGGGAAGGCTGATTCAAGAAACATGCCGGTGGGGGTTGTATCAAGTCCACAAGCAATGTGCGCCCGCTTGCCCTCGGGGGCGAATTTGCTATAATAAGTGACCGAACATGATCAGCTTCAAAACCCGCTTGAAAGAAACGATTTACGAAAGGCTGAAGGCTGTCTATCCGGTCACGCGCGAGGACCTCGACATGGCCCCGACGCCCGATCCGAAGATGGGCGACCTGGCCCTGACCTTCCCCTTCCAGCTGGCCAAGACGCTCAAGAAGGCCCCCCGCACGATCGCCCAGGAAGCCGCCTCGCTCCTCGATTCAGTCGAAGGCGTCGTCAAGGCGGAAGTCGCCGGCGGCGGCTTCCTCAACCTCTGGCTCGACAAGGCCGCCGTCTTTTCGGAGGCGCTCCGCGCCGCCGGGAAGTCGACGCTCGTCCCCGAAGAGGACAAGGTCATCATCGAGCACACCAACATCAACCCGAACAAGGCCGCCCACATCGGCCATCTCCGCAACGCCTGCCTCGGCGACACCCTGGCCCGCTGCCTGCGCTTCAAGGGCGAGAAGGTCGAGGTCCAGAATTACATCGACGACACGGGCGTCCAGGTCGTCGACGTCGTCTTCGGCTTCATGGAACTCGAAAAAAAGACCCTCGAGGACCTCGAAAAGCTTTCCGGCAGGTTCGATTACGACTGCTGGGACCTCTACGCCCGGGCATCCATCTACCTCGCCGAGCACCCCGAAGCCCAGACCAAGAAGGCGGCCATTATCAAAAAGATCGAGCACGGCCAGGACCCGGAATACGCCCTGTCCCGCTATGTCTCCCGGCGCATCGTGCGGGCCCATCTGGCCACGATGAGACGGCTGGGCATCGCCTACGACGTCCTGCCCTGCGAAAGCACCATCCTCCACTTGCGGTTCTGGGAGAGGGCCTTCGACCTCCTCAAGGAGCGGCAGGCCATCTATTTGGCCGGGGAAGGCGAGAACAAGGGCTGTTGGGTGATGCGCCTCGAGGAAAACGAGGAACGGGAGAAAGTCATCGTCCGCTCCGACGGCACCGTGACCTACGTCGGCAAGGACATCGCCTATCAGCTCTGGAAGTTCGGCCTGCTCGGCCGCGACTTCTATTACGAGCCCTTCGCCCAGGAGGATGGCCGGACACTGTGGATATCGACGTCGACGCCCGCCTCGGGCGGCCCCAGCTTCGGCAATGGGAGCAAGGTCTACAACGTCATCGACACGCGGCAATCCTACCTCCAGAAGATCGTCGTCCAGGGCTTGCGCTCTCTGAAATTCGACGCCCAGGCGGGGAAGTCCATCCACTTCTCCTACGAGATGGTTGCCCTCTCGCCGAAGAGCCTGGCCGAGCTCGGCTATGCCGCATCCGAGGAAGAGAAGGAAAGATCCTTCCTCGAGGTCTCGGGACGGAAGGGACTCGGGGTCAAGGCCGACGACCTCCTCGACCGGCTCGAAGACAAGGCCCGGGTCGAGATCGAGAAAAGGAACCCCACCCTGCCCGCCGACGAGAAGCAGCGTATAGCCCGGGACATCGCCTCGGGCGCCGTTCGTTACTTCATGCTCAAGTTCGCCCGGAACTCGCTCATTATCTTCGATTTCGAGGAAGCCCTGAGCTTCGAGGGAGAGACCGGACCGTATCTCCAATACACCGCGGTCAGACTGAACAGCATCTTCCGCAAGCTCAAGGAGCGGGACGGCGTCGCCGAATCCGACATCGTCCCCCCAGCCGACGGCCGGACGCTCCTTCCGCCGGGACTCTCGGAGAAAGAGACGGCGGACTTCTGGGACCTCGTCGTCGTCGCCGCGTCGCTCGAGGAGGAGGTCCTCCGGTCCGTCGCCGCCCTGGAATTCTCCCACCTGGCCAAGTTCGCCTTCCTCCTGTGCCAAAAGTTCAACGGCTATTACCATAAATACCCGGTCCTCGCCGAAGAAGATAAAGAGGTCAAGGCCTTCCGGCTGCTGACCATCCGCTACACCAAGGAGCAGCTCCAGTGCGCCCTGGCTCTCATGGGCATCCCTTTGCCCGAGCGCATGTGACGCAACTCCTCGTGGTCATCGGCGGTTTATCAACCTGATAACGGAGGTGAACATGATCGAGGTTCAAGAGCTCACCAAAAAATACGGGGAGCTCGTCGCCGTCCGGGACCTCACGTTCAAGGTCGAAACGGGCCGCATCTGGGGCCTGCTGGGCCCGAACGCGGCCGGCAAGACGACGACGATGCGCATCCTGACCGGCTACCTGCCGGCGACGGCCGGCCGGGCGACCGTGGCCGGGTTCGACGTCTTCAACGAGCCCGACGCGGTCAAGAAGTCCATCGGCTACCTGCCCGAGGTCGTCCCCCTCTACGAGGATATGACCGTCTCCGGGTACCTCGGCTTCGTCGCCGAGATCAAGCAGGTCCCGGCGGCCAAGCGCAAGGCTGCGATCGGCCGCGTCATCGAGTCGGCCGGCCTGAAGGACGTCGGCCGCCGGCTCATCAAGAACATCTCCCGCGGCTTCAAGCAGCGCGTGGGCATCGCCCAGGCCATGATCCACGACCCGAAGGTCCTCGTGCTGGACGAGCCGACGATCGGTCTCGACCCGGCCCAGATCCGCGAGATCCGCGAGCTCATCAAGGGCCTCCGCGGCGAGCACACCATCCTGCTCTCGACCCACATTCTGCCCGAAGTCACACAGGTCTGCGACGGCGTCGTCATCATTAACGAAGGCCGTCTCATGGCCTCCGGCTCCCTCGCGGACCTGGCCGCCTCCTTCGAGCGGAATGACGGCGTCATCCTCAAGCTCCGTCGCGCCGGCGCCGAGGAAGCCGCTCTCTTCAAGGGCCTACCCGGCGTCGACAGGGTCTCGGCCGAGGGGAACGAACTCCGCGTCGAGTGGGGACGCGGCCGCGACCTCCACGACGACGTCGCCCGTCTCGCCCTCGACCGGGGCCTCGGCCTCCGGGAGATGAGGTCCGTCGCCAGCATCGAGGACCTCTACATGAAGATCGTCTCGGGAGGGCTTGAACAATGAGAAACATCTGGTCCCTCATGAAAAAGGAGATCCGGTCCTACTTCAGCTCGCCCATCGCCTACGTCGTCATCTCCGGCTTCCTCCTGCTCGTCGGCTTCTTCTTCTACAGCCTCGTCTGGTGGTTCAACGCCCAGGCCATGCAGATGGCCCAGAACCCCTACTACGCCCAGCAGGTCAACATCAACGAAATGGTCTTCTCGCCGCTCTTCCACAACATGAGCATCATCCTCATCCTCGTCGCCCCGCTCCTGACCATGCGGTTGCTGGCCGAGGAGAAAAAGAGCGGCACCGATGAGCTCCTCTACACCTCCCCTCTCTCGGTCGGACAGATCATCCTCGGCAAGTACTTCGCCGCCCTGGTCATGCTGGCTGCGATGCTCGGGCTGACCGCCCTTCTCTCGATCTTCGCCTTCGCCTTCGGCAACCCCGAGGTCGCGCCCTGGCTCACCGGCTATCTGGGGCTCTTCCTGATGGGGGCGACGTTCATCGCCATCGGCCTCTTCTTCTCGTCGCTGACCGAGAACCAGATCGTCGCCGCCTTCCTGACCTTCGTCACCCTGCTCCTTTTGCTCGTCCTGAACTGGGTCGCCTCCTCGGGGAGCGGGACGTGGCAGAGCGTCC
>Ga0315288_10005484_pt1 | contig 16143 bp, 21 predicted proteins | sample YL17G11_20_MG_FD_203454 | JGI IMG/M metagenome (GOLD analysis project Ga0315288, IMG submission 203454) | Sediment microbial communities from Yellowstone Lake, YNP, Wyoming, USA - YL17G11_20 | ecosystem: Environmental > Aquatic > Freshwater > Lake > Sediment | place: USA: Wyoming | collected...
AGATGATGCTAATCAAGATGATGCTAATCAAGATGATGCTAATCAAGATGATGCTAATCAAGATGATGCTAATCAAGATGATGCTGCTGTTCAAGCCGCTTCTGAAGGAGCAGGAAAAGGAGGTTCAGCCCCACAATCTGCTCCTAATCCTTCTCCCAAACCACTCGATCCCGGCGTTTCATGCGGCGCAACCTTGCCCTTGGACGATTTGCCTGATTCATGCAGTTCAGACGCCCCCCCTCCGCCATTAAAGGCATACATATTATCAATATTGTCCCCAATATTGGAGGAATACGCCGACGCATTGTTTCAAACTTTGAGGGTTAAACCGTATCAGCTGGCCGAATCAGCGGTGTCTGACGCGGTGATAGCTCAAGCCATATCTCCAGAGGTGTTGGAACGAATGAAAGCATTGAACGACCCTGCGGTGCAGCAAGTGTTGGCCGATTTCAAAGCCAATGTGCAAAAGGCTGTGCAGCAGTCGGGAGAAATGTTGCAAAATGGAGTGGGGGACAACATTGGAAAATTGCTTGGAAACGCAGTGAGTGTATTCATTCAATCGACTAGAGATGTCATAGCTGATGTACCATTCGTAGGCGATTTCCTGGCATTGAGTGGAGGGCTGAGTGGAGTGTTTGATGCAGTAAGACAAGGGAAACAAATTGTGGGACAAGTTGAAAAAGCATTGGACCCGGTGAGGAAAGTGCAAGCCCAGGTTGGAAAAGTGACAGCTGCGGTGGACGAGGCGACTGGATTAGCGAGTTCCACTACTGTCAAAGGTGCAGAGGGAGATGTTGAAATGACCGAACTTGGAAATAGCGGAGAAGCAGAGAGCGGAGAAGCAGAGAGCGGAGAAGCAGAGAGCGGAGAAGCAGAGAGCGGAGAAGCAGAGAGCGGAGAAGCAGAGAGCGGAGAAACAGAGAGTGTTAGTGGCAGGGGGGCAGAATTAGAAATGCAGCCCATGGGTGCAAGCGCAGCGAGTCCAAGCGGAGCGGCTGAAAGCGCACCAGCCCTAGGAAACAGGACAACCCGAGCTCGTCAGGTGGGACCACAGGACGACACTTTTGCAACACCTCTGTCAAAAAATAAGAAAGAGAACGATGCTAGAGAGAGCGAGGAAAACAGTAGATTGGGTGGTGGTGGCTCCCGCAAGCGCCGCCGCATTCACAAGCTGTCCCGCCGCATTGAACGCACCCTGCGCCGCGTCCAGAAAAAATATGGATTGCAAAGCAATCAAAGCAACCAAGGCAACCAAGGCAACCAAAGCAACCAAGACAAAAATGGCTTTTTGAGGCGCACGCTGCGTCATCGCAAACCCTAAAGTTTTTTTTGACGGTATTTGATGAACCCGTTGCTTCGCGCCAAATCGAACGACGACCCCAGGTGGTCGCGTGCAATGTCGCAAGTGCGCTGTTCAAACGGCGTCAGCTGCTGGTAATACGCATCCAGAGCTTTCACCAGTGCCAGTGCCTCTTCCTCTTCCTCTTCCGCTTCCTCTTTCTCTTCAACTGGATTCGCTGGATTCAAATTCATGGATTATGTGTGTATCTGTCTTCCCCTTTGTGCATTGATTTAAACGCCCTAAATTTAAATCAATTTTTCGGGTTTTTACTTAAAAATAACCCAACAACCAATGCAACCCTGCACCACAATCCAATGCTGCGCGACATTGCTGCCGCTGCCCAAAACCCCATGCACATGGCCCCCATGCCGTGGGACGACTACTTCATGTCCATCGCCTTCCTGGCATCCATGCGCAGCCCGTGCACGCGCCTGCGCGTGGGTTCCGTCATCGTCAAAAATGGTCGTATCATTTCCATGGGCTACAACGGCTACATAGCCGGCGCCCCGCACATCAGCCGCCTGCGCGACAATCACGAGCAGGCCATCATCCACAGCGAAATCAACGCGGTCAGCGACTGCGCGCGCCGGGGCGCCAGCCTGCAGGACGCCGCCATTTACGTCACGCACTACCCCTGCATCAACTGCTTCCGGTCGCTGGCGGCGTGCGGCATCCGCCGCATTTACTACTACACCGATTACAACAACGACCCGCTTGTGCCCATTTTAGCCCAGGACGCCGGCATCATCATTGAACAGCATCCGTCGCCGAATTGACATGTGGCCGCCGCATTTCGCGCGAAGGCAGCGCGTGCCGGCACACGGGACACGTGGCGCTCTCGGTTTCCAGCCATGTTTGAATGGCGTCCTTAAGAAACGCGTGCCCGCACGGCAGCACGAGCACGGCGTCGCCTTCTGCAAGGTCGACCTGCGTGATGGGGCAGCACTTGTTGACCCCGCTCAAACCGCGGGCTGAAAGCAGTTCCTGCATGGCTTCCGGCGTGATGACGCATCGCACGGGGGAGCGGTCATAGAGGGAGGCTTCCATGACATTGGCTGCATTGGCGTTAGCATTCGCGTTATTAGCATTAGCATTTGACACATTTGCGCGATGATGCACAACCCGGACCCGAGTCCCGGTGCGGTGGCAGTGCGCCAACATGGCCAAGCAGTTCATTTTTATAGTGTCAATATTATTAATAGTATTATTAATATTGGGGTTGTTATTATTTATTATTTATTCAGAGAACTCTAAGACCTCCTAAATGTCATCCACATTGATGTGATTGTTTGGAAGAGCCACGGCCTTTCGGACTGGAACCGGAACCACAATCACCGGTTCGTCGTCGTCGTCGTCGTCGTCGTCGTCGTCTTCTTCTTCTTCTTCTTCGGAATCGGACGGCATGTCATACACTCGCTGCTGCAAAGCAGCTTCATCATCACTGCTTTCATCGGCTTTCACGAGCTTGCTGTACTTCAGCGTGGTGCTGTCGGCGAACTGCACATTGGATGCACTACTGGATGCAGCCGCGGAGCTTTCATTGGCAACCCCCTTGAAGCACGGCTCATTCTTCATCAAGCGGTCGCGCTCGCCGTCGTTGTACACTTCCAGCAGGTCGCACGTGTCCTGCTTGCTGGCCCATTCGCGCAGCCCGACCAAAACCCAGGACCCAGAATCCAGAATGTTGTCGCGCTTGCCGCGCCCCTTGAACTTGTTGCGAATGATGCACAGCACGTCCCCGCTGGTTCCGTTGCCCAGCAGGCGCACGTAGCACATGCCGTTGCCCAGCATTTTGCTCACCACGGCATAGCGCTCGGCTTCGTCGGTCGCCACGCGCAGCCCGCTTTTGTTGGCGGCGGCATTCACGTGCTTGCGCGCCAGCCCCTTTCCCTTGTTTCCTCCCGCGTTGTTTTTCACCATGGTATTCCTTCCTTTTCCTTTTCCTTTCACTATCAAAATGTGATGCCCAGTTTTTAAATGGGTTTGAAGTAATCATTTTCATTGGTTTGACGGAAGCAATGCAATCATCAATGCAATTAAATGTTTTAAAATATATTTTCTCTCCTTTAGGCATAACTAAAAGACACACAATCAACAAGAATGGCCAAACACAATCCCTGGATGGATCATCTGAAGAAGTTTCGTGCGGCTCACCCCGGCATGGACAACAAGCTTATTTTTACTGAGGCAAGAAAAACATACAAGAAGGGGCAGAGCGGTGGTTCCGCGCTCGGCGGCGCCCTGAGCCCCGAATCCGTTGCCCCTGGAATGTCAAGCAGCGGCGGAGCCGCGCTTCAACTGGAGGCCACGCAATACAGCGGTGGAAAGTCCAGGCGTAAGCGCAGCAGTTCCAAGAAGCGTGGTGGTTCCAAGAAGCGCTCTAACAAGAAGCGCGGTTCTAAGCGTCGCCATTAAATTCAAAAACAACCAAATGGCAACCCCATAATAATCAAATGGCAATAAATGATTTTTAAATTCCACATAAAAATCATTTTTATAAGGCGTCAATGCCGCAATAAGGCGTCAAGGCCGCAATGAGCTCTGAGACAGTTTGGTGGTTTTTAGAGCAAATGCATTGGCATTGAAATTTTCCACCAGGACGTCATACATCTTCACCTTTTCGTGCATGTAAAACATGTCGGTGAAGGCGCGCTTGGTCTCCTCCACCGTTTTGCGCCGCGCGGGGTCGGGATGCACGTTCTGTAGCAGCAGTTCCACGTACTGCACAATCAACCGGTTGTGCGTGATGCCACCCCCCGTTATGAACCCTAAAATCTGGAGATACTCGATGCTGAGCGAGTAGTTGTCCCAGGTGGCCCACCCTTTCAGAAGCGCAACCCGCACCACGTCGCGCGCGGCGCCGACCCACGGTTCGTATTGCTCGATGCACGCCTTCAGGTAGCGCGCGCGAAACCCCTTGGAAAAGATGCGAAGGCCAGCATTGGAATTCACAAACGCTTCGCAAATGTGGACCACGTCGTCGTGGGTCAGCACCGCCGACGCCGCATTGTGTTGCATGAAATTGATGACGTGCGCTTCCAGCGGCCACACGTAGTAGTCGGGGGAGTACTTGTAAAAATGGGCGGCCCATGTGGCATCATTTTGGAGCGCGCCGACGGGGATGGAGAGCCCGAAATCAATGATGATGGGCGTGTCGGTCTTCAAATTCACCAGGATGTTCTGCATTTTGAGGTCGTAATGCACCACCTCGTGCTCCCCCAACCGTTCAATGGACTCAATCAAATAGGAGTAGGTGTCAAAAATGCAGGAGATGATTTTTTTTTTGTTGCCCCCCATGCCATTCACGTATTCGTAAAAATGGAGGCTGTCGATGTAGGGCATTTTCATGAGCACGAATTTTTTTCGGGCGGCGGCGGCACTGCCGTCATTGTTTGCCTTTTTATTGCGTTTGGGAACAATGTCGCACTTGTTCAATGCGCGCTTGTTTTTCACCTTCTCTAAATTAACAACGCAGGTGTCGATGACCGGGACAAAATTCACGCCGTAATTCACGATGCCCTTCACGATGTTGCCCACCGCCACTTCGTTCTCGGCCACTTCGTCTTGGACCACCAGTTTGGTGGCGTACCGCAGGTCGTTCATGGGTTTTCCGCTGCACTCCATGCCGGGATAGTACAGGCATCCGTATGCACCCTGGCTCACAAGTTCCTGGCTCACAAGTTCCTGGCTCACAAGTTCTGACATGTTTTCTCTAAACTAAAAAAATAAAACTAAAAAAACCAAGGAGCAATCAATGCAAGTTGTATTATATTGTATTATCGTCGCATTATTATTTTGTGCAGGCTTCGGCATTTTATAAAGCACCTTTGGTCGAAGCAGCTTTGGTCGAAGCAGCAGCAGCAGCTTTGGTAAGCATGAAGTAGCGATTCTTGTATGTTTTTTTGAGTTTGTCGTGCACGGCGTCGCCCGTGGGCATCAGTTCAGACAGTCGCGCAACTTCGCTGCGATAAAGTTCGGACTGGGCATTCGTATTGCAAAAGTCGGCAAATCCGCCGGCGGGCGTGTAATCCGCTGACCGCAATCCGCAGTCAATGTGGTCGTCCATCTCGTCCAACAGCTGGCGGTTCAGCAGCACGTAGTTTTTGCACAACGATTCTTTGGCGCATGCTTTGGCGCATGGGCATAATTCTTCATCATTGCCTTTATTGGTTTTGCCTCGGAAGTAGTAGCGACCGCTCTTGAACAGCTTGTCCGCAACGTCGCCCTTGTATCCGAGGGCGTTCAGCCTTTCGACTTCGGTCTTCATGAGTGCGGCAATTTCATCGTGCGCCAGCCACGCGGTCCACGCCTCCTTGTACGTCTTGCGGTCGTCGTATCGGTGCACATTCGCAAACGCCACGACGTGCTCGATTAGCGCGCCGGCAAACTCAAATCGCAAAACACGAGACTTCCGGACATGGTTGCTGTTGTTGTTGTTGTTGTTGTTGTTGTCATAGTCATGCCTGGCGAATTCATTGGGTTTAGCTGTAATTGTGGTGGAACACATGGTTCAATGTGGTGGATGATGGGATAATGGACCTCACAATTTAGGATTCAATTTTTTATTTTTTATGTGCATAAATGATAAAAACAAAAACAAAACAAATGAAAATGGCATCTCCATAAAATACGCGGAACACATAAACACGTTTGCGCTGCTGCTCATAACCGTGGTCGGGTTTTATCGGTTGAATGCTGCTGCGGTTTGCCTTTAAGCGCTGGACGAGCTATAAACGCACTCAAACATGAGCGCAAAGGACCAGTCCATGTTGTTGAGGTCCAGCACGCGCCCGAAATCGTCCACCAGCGTGATGCGCATGCGCTGAATGTCGACCGGCCCGAAGTATTCGCGGCTATACGTCAGCGACGTGCTCAGCGACTCCCCGCTCACCACGCCGTACGCCCCCGCCGAGTTAATCTGCTGCTTGATGTTCAGACGCGCGATGATGTTGGGCGCGATGGTGGACGACCCGAACGCCGACGCGTAGTAGTTGTTCACGTTGTTGTTGTAGTCGTCAATGCAGAGGAACACGTACTGCGGCCCGGTTATCAAGCAGATGCCCTCTGATATCGCCGCCTGCGGCGAAGCATTCCCGCTTGCATCAATGCCCCCGCTCAGCTCGTACATTGCCGTGCGAAACCCCAGCTGCCAGCCCAGGAAGTACGGCAGCGGCCGCGTGTCGCTTTGAGACGACGAGTTGCCCGTGGCGGATGCCGCCGTTCGGTCAATGCTGGCCTTGACGTTGAACACGATGCGCATCGATTTGGTGTACGGGTTGCTATATGGCAACACAGGCGCAATCGAATTGCACGCAAAGATGCTGCGCCCGCTGGTTTTATCCACCGAGAATGCCAGCCCGGTTTCCTTGACCAGGTCGGTTCCGGACAGGATGCCGTTGATGGTGGTCTCAATCGGCGCGCCGCCCCCGCTTTGAAACGACGCGTTGTAGTTGCCGTCGGGAATGAGCAGCGTGTACTGCTTGTCGAACCCCACCGTTGAGCTGGCGCTTTCCCATTCGAACAGGATGCAGTTGTTCTCGTACTGCTGGCTGACGGCATAGTACGTGAGCGGCAGCTCGTACGTGGCCACGCTCATGCTGGTCACGTTCTCAAACTTGTACGGAATGTTGAACACGAAGTCCGTGCTTTTGGTGGTGTAATAGTTGCTCCTAAACCGCGTGTCCACGTTCACTGCGCGCTTAATGGTGCTCATGGCCACAGGGTTCAGGATGCCGGGGGGCGCCCCCGTCAGCGCCGACTTCCCGTTTTTAAAATCGCCGGCAATGCCCACTTTGACCGAGGGGCGTGTGATGAGAAAGGCATCGCCGTACTGTTCCACCTCGTTTTTGAGCTGCATGAATTCGGTGGGGTCGGCTGGAGCGGCAGCAGGAGCAGCTGGCTTAGGAGCAGCAGTAGGAGCAGCAGTGGCCTTGGCCTTGGCGCCATTCGAATTCGAATTCGAATTTTTGAACAGTTCCAGAGACGTGCGGCGCGACTGCGACAGGCGCCCCACCGCCTTATCCAAAAACTCGTGTATTTTGCCCTTGGAAACAGGCCCCAGCTTGGGGTCCTTTTGAATTTTTTGTTTCAGAGTGCGACACGTGCGGTCCACTGACGTCGCGTCGTCGTTCGTGGTCAACCCAAAAAAGTCCAGCAACTCGCGCATCGAATAATTGTCCACGTTCAAGTCAAACAACTGCGACATGATGGCACGAAAACAATCCTAAACCGTGTATATAAAATTGCATTTATTTTTATATACTATTTTTAACCTTTTAAGAAGCCGTGAAGCCGCGCAGACAAGCCGCGCACAATGAGATAACTCAATTGCAAGAACGGCACCCCCCGGTGGACTTCAAGTGAATCAGGCGGTTCATGCTAAATCGGTCGCTGGGATTGGCGACAGGAGCGCCAGGAGCAGCCGCCTTAGGAGCTGCCTTAGGAGCTGCCCTAGGAGCCACCTTAGGAGCTGCCCTAGGAGCCACCTTAGGAGCCGCAACAGAGTTGCGATTGAAATCAAACATGTAATTGGAATTCATGTTTCAAAAATCAAATCAATCAAAATCAAATCAAATCAAAATGCTTATGGTTGTGTTGTTTTAATATAACAATAAAAAATATTGGATTTTTTATGGTTTATTCATTGCTGTCGCTTCGTCTAAACGGAGTTCAAGCACATGGAGTACATGAGGCGGTTGGTGAAGTAGCCGATGGCGTTCAAAAACAGCATCGTCCAAAGCGTGGGGTTGGAAAGGGCATACAGCTTGCCGCCGGAAGAAATGACCTTGAACAGGGCCTCAAGCACCTGCCAAACGAGCGACAGCGCGGACAGCACCATGAGCCAGTAAAACCAGGAGCAGTATTGGCGGCTGGTGAAAGGGGCGAACCAGCCGCCCATGGAGTGGGGGTCATTCAATTGCACAACCGCAGCGTTCATGTTGTTGGTGAGTTATAACATGAACACAGAAAATAATTGTAATTACAAAGGGCACATGCACCGGTCGTCGCGATGGCTGAATGCGATGCCGTACTTCTTTGTTTTGTTGCCCTCCACTGGCACCGCCGCGGCAACCGTTTCCGTGCGATACGGCCCGCGCCCCTTGAGTCGCGCCAAATACCGCGCGTAAGACCCGTGCTTAATGTCCACCCCCTGGCCCGCAGCCGAGCACGACCCCGGACGCAGTCGCGTTATGGACGTTTTCGTGGAGCTGGCGCCGTAGCTGGGCACGTTGCGATGCACCTGACCCGGTTCCGCGCGGTCGCTGCCCTGGTTCCAGTTCACGAACCCGTACTTGGCAATGGGGGCTACATACACGTTCAGTCCCGCCAAGTTCTCTAAATATTCGGACTGGGACACGCGCACCGTGTTTTGAATGCGGCGCTGCGTGGCATCCGCCGAGGCCGCAAACCCCCCGCTGCACCCGTTGCACCGGTTGGAGTACACGTACCAGTCGGGCTGGTTGTTGCCGGACACGTCCAGGCACTGGTTGCAGTAGTACGTGTCCGGCGTGTAATAATCGGTTCGCAGTCCCAGGTCGTAATGTTGAAAGTCCCTGGACTGGTCGGAGTCGTTGAACTCGTTGGAATCGTTGAACTGAAACCAGCTGGCATAATCGAAGTTGTTGTCGTACAACTGGTCCAAAGACATGCTGTTAAAATGAGAGATTCCTATGTGTAACTATGCAACTATATAAATAGTGTGTGTTTAAAAACCAAAAAAATTGAACAAAATATAATCCGGCAAATGACCCCCACGCACCGCCATGACTGAAGAATTGACTGAAGAATTGTTGACCACCAACCACGTCGCCAATCCCACCCCCCACAACACAATCACAATCACGAATCAGGTCCCGGGATACTACAAATGCGGCCACTGCGCCCTCCACTTCAAAACCCGGGCCCGCTTCCGTGCCCACGAAGCCACCTGCCTGTCGTTGAAACAGATTCGCGCCCGGGCCACCTTTGCGCCAGACTCAGAGACCCCACCACCACCAGCCACAACCACAACCATGAACGACCTCTTCGCGCTCGTGCAGCAGCTGGCAGTGCGGCTTGAAACTGCGGAGCAGGAACTGGCCACATTGAAGCGGCAACAACAGCAGCAGCAACAACAGCAGCAACGACAGCAGCAGCAAATTCATCGCGACAACCTGCTGCAATGGCTAAACGATGAGGCGCGGCTTAAAGCGCGGCTAAACGATGAGGATAAAGCGCCGCTTAAAGCGCGCCTTAAAGCGCCAAAACCATTTTCGGAGTGGTTGCCCGCCATTCCCCCCATCACTCGCGACCACCTTGCGCTCGTGTTCCAGCACGGCTTCATGGACGGCATGTGCGCCATCATTGCGTCCCTCATGTCCATGTCTGCTGCCTCTTGGCCCCTTGGCGCTTACGACGAGGCCCCCAGCACCCTGTTCATCTACGAACAACACCCCCATGAGGCCATGAATGATGATGCAGCAAAGTGGCGCCCCATGACGCACCCCGAATTCGAGCGGTTCATTAACCGCATGCAGAAGCTGTTAATGAACGAGTTTGTGTGCTGGCAGCAGGAGCACATGGCGCAACTGCACGACTCCGATTTCGCAGAGCAGTATGATGCCAACCTGATGAAGGTCATGGGCAGCGGCAAGGCCAAAGGGGGCGGCTGTTCCAATCGCGACATGCTCATGACCCGCATGAAGTCGAAGGTGTATGCGGCAATCAAATGTTCGGCCAATGCAATAATGCAATAACGTGGTCACATGTCAAAGCGCAGCGACCGAAGCGGCCACATGTCAAAGCGGTCACATGTCAAAGCGCAGCGACCGAAGCGGCCACATGTCAAAGCGGCCACATGTCAAAGCGCAGCGACCGTCAAAACCCCCCTCATTTTTTTGCCAGCCATTGCTTAATGATTTTGAGTCCTTCACGATGGGGATTGGTGGGAACGGGGGTGGACCCGTCATCGCCGCCCCCGTACTTCCCGCTCCACGAGTTCCACAGGAAGAAGGCGCCAATGAGCATGAAATACAACCCGGAAATGCACTCGAGCGTGGAGTTCTTTACGTTGCCCGTAATGTATGCGCCACCCCACGCCGCAAAAAAGTACGTCACCATGAGGATGACGGCGGTCGACACTTGCACCTGGTTCCGCTTCCAGTACGTCACAATCGCCATCAGCGACAGCGGCGGCAGGATGGTCAGCAGCACGGTTCCCGCCGCCGTTTTGAAATTGGATGCGATGCCCAGTATCAGCAGACCGGGAACCATGACTTCTGCGCCCGACTGTCCCAGCGCCCCTCCCGCCAACCCTGCCACAACGCCCAGACCCACGGTTGACACCACGGTGCTCATAAATAATGATAAATGGATAAATGAATGTGTTCTATACTATATTCATTTTATTTTATCGGCATTATCTCTCGTTTCCTTTTACCCCAAAACCTGTTTAACGAGTGCGGTCGTCAAATAAAACAGCGTGCCGCCCCACAGCGTGTCGATGACCGCCGTCGTGAGCTGCCACTTGGACAGCAGCGCCAGGTTCGTGAAGTCGTACACACCGTACACCACGAGGCCCAGCAGGAACGCGTCCTGCGCCGACCGCCCCGGCCGAATGATGAAGTAGTTCAGCCCGAAAATGAGGAACACGTAGGTTACAACCGCCCCGAACAGGTTGACCACCATGGGCGAGCCTTGGACGGCCGCAATCTGGCGCGTAAAGTGCCCCTTAATGGCGGTCAAATACGCGAAGTCAATGGCCACAAGTCCCAGCGCCGAGACCAGCATCTTGTATTGTTGCTGCATAGAATGGAATGCTTATATGCAATATGCACACAAAAAAACAAAAATATGTTTCCATAAATGAATTTAAAGCATGCGCTACATAATCATTCATCTGCAAGCAAGCAAGCAACAACAACAACAACACACAATGACCCCCACTACATCCACCAGGCTGTACGAACAAGCGTGCATCGCACAGAACCGTTTCAATGCCGCCAGGCTCAGCGTGCCGGATGAGCTCTATTGGTACAACAACAACACCAACTGGGACGCCCTGGACCGCAAGGAGTTCCGCGACATCATGATCCGCATGGAGACAATAACGGTGCAGTACTACGAGGATTTTGGCACCGGCACTTATCCCAATCGTTCCACTTATCCCAGTGCCGCCATCAAGAGGTTCTGGGCGGAGGAGTGGGGATGCGAATACCTGCCCGAGTCCGGAAAGTGGCTCGACCTGTCCACCGACACCGTCATCAAGAGCGAGACGGAGAAGCAGGCCGAGAAGGCCCAAAAGAAGGCGTTGAAAAGGAAGGAGAAGGAGGCGTTGAAGGCGCTGAAGGAGGAGGAGAAGAAGAGCAAGAAGGCGCTGAAGCAGCAATTGCAGCAGCAGCAGCAATTGCAGGATGCCCAGTTTGACGAGGAGGAGGAGGCGTATGCGGAGGCGTACGCGGAAGCAAGATTGGCAGAAGAGGCGAGATGGCAGGAGGAGCAAGAGCAAGCGCGAGCTCAAAAGGAGCAGGACGACGCGCAGGCTTATCTGGACTCGTTTGATTACACCTCCGAAGAGGAAGTCGTCCATGCAATCCAGGACCAGACTCCTCAGACCCAAGTGCCGTGCCAGGGGGTGCTTTACATTGAGGAGCTCATCAGCGCCAGTGGCGACTTCGACTGGCGCGCCTTCATTTACTACGACGCGCGCATTCGCCGCTACGTGCTCAAAGGCACCCGCCGGTCGCTGCGCTCCACCAGCAAGAAGACGGTGTTTCCCGAGGTAACGCTGTGCTTCCGCTCGTCCAGAGAGCTGGCCAGCTACCTGCGTTCATCCACGGACGAGTCGTTGAACGTGTCGATGTATGCCATGAGCTGCGGCGCACTCGCGGGCTCCACCTTTGGCGAGCTGTACGCGCAACCTCTTCGTGGCTACAAGACGGAGCTCTTCGGCTACGACAACACCCGCCCCCGCTATTCCACCTTCGTCAACTACCTGCGCATCGTGAGGGACCTGGATGCCGGCCATTCCACCTTTGCTTCAAATTAATCATTCCATTCCGTGATGCAAAATTAACATGTGCATGTATGTTATACAGACATACACACATTTACAAAACACAAATAACCAATGGCGAATCCATGTCCGGATGGACAGGTTCTTGACAAACGCACGAAGCTCCCTTTGAAACGCGGAAGAAAATCGGGCAGATTTAGTGCAACCGCCAAGGCACCCGCCACCAAGGCACCCGCCGCAAAAAAACCATGTCCGGATGGACAGGTTCTCGACAAACGCACGAAGGAATGTCGCCCCCCTTTGAAACGCGGAAGAACTGCCAAAAACAGCCCCAATAAGAGTCCTAACAAAAGCCCAGCAAAGGTTCAGGACAACGAAACACTGGACAAGTATGGATTTGCCATTCCGGTGTACAAACCCAAAGTTTACACTGAAAAAACATACAGACAAACCACACTTGCATTTGGAAAACGCAATCCATGAATGAACCATACGTAAAAAATGATGCAACCCCCAAAACAAATGTTTGCATTATTTAACAGGACCAACGACAGGACCGACCAACCAACCAATGCAACCGGTCCAAAAAATGAAGGTCAACTTCTACCTGGACCATCCCCAGCACAGCTACTACGAAATCCTGTTGAACCCGGACAAGGACAGTCCAAACAGCATCATTGCATCCATTATTCAAAAACTTTACCCGCCGCATCTGCACTCGTACAGCACCCTTGACCCCGCGTTCATCCACGTGCAGACGGGCGCCGTGTTGGACCCCCACAAACCGTTTTCAAAAAACGGCATCATCAATGATGGACCCAAAGATGCCGGCACGATTCCCGACATTCGCATCCGTTTGAAAATCAATGTGCTGCCCTTGTCTCAATTGCCCTAAAACACCCCCCCCCGGTTGTTTTGTTCGGTTTATTTTTTTGTGTGTGCGTAGTGTAGCACATACAAAATAAAACAATGGGAGGAGGAGGTGTCATTCCAGTTGCCATGCACGGCGGTAAACTGCACTTCCTGTTCGGCCAGGAGAACGACGTCATTAAAGACGCGTCAAAAAACCAGGACTGGGGCGATTTCGGCGGCAGCGCCAAACCAGGCGAGTCCGAGATGGACACCTGCGTGCGCGAGGGCGCCGAAGAGCTGAACGGCTTTTTCGGCAACAAGCACGATTTTAGGGCGCTGCTCTTAAAGAACCAGCTATTAAAGCTGACCTACGACACCCGCGTCACCCACTTGATGCGCGTGGACTACGACGAGCGCCTGCCGTTCTACTTCAACAATAATTACCGCTTCATAAAGGAGACCTCTAATTTGAGGGCCATTGCGGCGCACCCGGACAACGGCTACTTCGAGAAGTCGCATGTGCGCTGGTTCACGCTGAAGGACCTGAAGCGCGAGCGCGGCGAGTTCCGCGAGTACTTCCGCAACTTTTTGGACATGATTCAGTACCGCGCTCCCGAAATCCGGCGCTTAATGGAAAAACGTGGAAAGCGCAGCACTAAGCGCAGCGGCAATAAGCGCACCCACAAGCGCCGTCATTAAACCATCTTCTTGACTTTGGAGTAAAAATTTTTGGTTGCAATGTGATGGAAGATGAGGATTACCACAATTGCAAACAGGGTCAGGTAAGAACCAGGGTGCACGGGTTCCCCAATCACGTATCGATTGACCAGTACGACCGACATGACGCTGCAAACAATGAGCATGCACTGCAGGATGATCACGTTGTGAGATTTCCCTAAATAGTACATGGTCGGGAACGAAACCATGTTGGAAACCAACGAAGCAACGCATGAAATGACAAACAACGTCCAAAATGTGCTGCTTTTCAACATGCGGTTAGTGTAGTTGGAACATGTGTTCACCAATTCAGCAATCAACAGCAACCCCAATGTTATAATGAGCCATCGCATTTTATGAAAGATACTATTTCAATATAATATTGAAATATTATTATTTATTTATTGTTTGTTTTATTTCACGACCCATTGCTTTTTTAAATATCGGCACAATGTAGTAGTAAATGCAATCCAAAACCAGACGACGGGCCGTCAGGTCTTCAAAAACCCGTAAACGAAGCAAGGACGTCATCGCAGCCGCAATCAAGGATATCCCGCTGTTAAAAGCCCGCGCCGATTATGACGCGTTAAAAGCCGTCCCGTGCGCCGACATCAACCAGGCCGCAAAGACCGGCAACGCCGCAATGGACCACTACTTTTTCAAGCACCGCCTCGCCGCAAAGACGAAGCGCGCCATATCGTATTACGAGTGGATAAAAACCGACTGGAAGCGCAACCAGTCGGAGAACGGCTTTTACAAGTTCAACTTGGCACAGGGAAAAACCCCGGAAAAGGCGCGCTACGCGGTGTTTCGTCTGTATTACGGCGCCATTCACGGCTTCAAGCCCTTGATTGCCAAGTGGCTGTACTGCACGTATCAACCGACCGCCATTTTGGACTTCTCAGCGGGCTGGGGTGGCCGCTGCTTGGGCGCCATGGCCCTCGGCATTCCCTACATCGGCATCGACACCAACACGGATTTGAGACCCGTTTACGAGCGCATGGTCCGAGAGCTGGACCCATCCCATCGGGACAAAGTGTCCATGCACTTCAAGGACGCCGCCGCCGTCGATTACTCCAAATTCAAATACGACATGGTGTTCACGTCGCCGCCCTATTTCAAGACGGTGCGACCCATAGAGGACTACGCCCACATGCCGCGCTACGCGGACCGCGCCGATTTCAACGCCCGTTTCCTGTTTCCCGTCATTCGCAGCACTTACGCGCACATGGCGCGCGGCGGCACCTACGCGCTCAACATTCCGGATGACATGTACGACGAAATCCGGGCCGCCGGCATCCTGCCGTCCCGATTATTAGCCAAGCACCGCCTGTTCCTGCAGCCCCGCTTCGCCAAGGGCAACCCGAAGCACCCCGACGTGCAGTACAAGGAGCACATCTACGTCTGGAAGAAACCTTAACCACCCCGTCGCTTTCGCCGCTTGCAGCTCTTAAATATGGGTTTGTCGGTGCGAACCAAAAATAACGCTCGCACGTCATTGTCAGCATCAAACATCAAATCATAATCGTGCTTTTTTGCGCGTCCATACTTGGACGCCACCTTTCGCTTCAACGTGCGGCAATTCGTAATCCCTTTACGCCGTCGGTCTGCATATTCAGCCAAATACTTGTAATCCTTTCCCACTTTAATGTCCTTGGATGACACCCAGCCTGGTTCAGAACCACGAAAAAAACTAAATATTCCCATTGAATTTATACATTCATACATTCATGTCATATTATTTTTGATATGAACATCTCTCTTGCACCCCGTTCGGTTCACTTGTACATGGCCTTGAAGAACGAGTTCTCTCCGTTCAGGTCGTAGTGCTTGCCGGTGCGAACATCCACGTATCCGTCCGTTTCGGCGCAGTTTTGCGCGGGAAACCCATTGCTGTACCAGTAATGTCCGTTGATTTTGATGACGTTGTCGCGCAGCACCATGACGTGGTCACCATACAATCGGGCGTCTTCTTCGCAGATTCGGTTGTAGTCCACGATGGTGTGCAGCGTGCTCGAATGCACGCGCTGGAACCAGTGCCAATCCATAGTATGATAAGTGGTGTACATTTCTGTTCTGATTTATGATTGCCAATTCAATTCAATTATTCAATTTTTCAGGTTATTCAACAAAACAATTCAATTCATGCAATAATATAAAAATTGAACATTTTTATTGCATGAATATCTCTCTATCAGTCCATGACAGCATCAATAACAGCATTCACCGTGTGCATCAC
>Ga0315288_10005485_pt1 | contig 16143 bp, 25 predicted proteins | sample YL17G11_20_MG_FD_203454 | JGI IMG/M metagenome (GOLD analysis project Ga0315288, IMG submission 203454) | Sediment microbial communities from Yellowstone Lake, YNP, Wyoming, USA - YL17G11_20 | ecosystem: Environmental > Aquatic > Freshwater > Lake > Sediment | place: USA: Wyoming | collected...
CCTGGTAAAAATGATATAATAACTACAATACAAGCACCTCAAGACCAAATAATGCATCCAAGTCAATTACAAGATCAATTGCAAAATATACTTGATGAAATTCGTAGAGAAAATAGTGTAAAATTTCCACCAAATAAGTTAAAACCATATATTCATTGACATCTAAAAATATATTGATATATTAGATAAAAAGGAATATATATGAAATTTATGCTTGGTGTTTTAGGTGTTGCTATTGTAGGTGTTGGTATTACATATCAATTAACAAAAAAAGTAGTTCAATACTCAAATGATAGTAAAGAATACTCTAAACAATTTTATGATTTGAGTTATGATCATAATACAGCTTGCCCAACTTTTGTTCATTATGAACTCACAGAGGCAATGTTAGTCAAACGATTCGACCGTGAACATGAAGCATTTAAATATGATAAAAAAGTCAAAACAGCATATCCAGAAGATTACACTGGAACTGGATATGATAGAGGGCATATGGTGCCGGCAGGAGATATGAGTTTTGACTCACTTGCTTTAGACCAAACATTTTATATGAGTAATATTTGTCCACAAACAAAAGAGCTCAATAGAGGGACATGGAAACATCTAGAAGAGTCTGTAAGAGATTCAGTTGCTCTATGGGGAAAAGGTGAAATATGGTCGGGTCCAATATATTCAAAAACTGACAGTAAATATATTGGAAGTAAAGTCCATATAAAAGTACCAAATGCATATTGGAAAGTGCTTAAACATAATGACCAATATTATACTTGGATTTGTCAAAATGGAAAATCTAAAAGCTCATCACAATGCCAACCTAGCGATCCAAGAGAAGTCATGAATATTACTGGTTTAAAAATCTGGAACTAAAATTAAACAATTAAAAACTTATCCAATATAAACTTTATATCAAATGACTCTACCTAAGAGGTTAATAATGTCACAGATAAAAACTTTTATTGGATTTCTTGAATCTATAACTACAGAAGATAACGCTCATCTCTTAGAAGGTGTAAAATGTGCTGCTAATAAAATGCACAAAAAAGAAAAAAAAGCAAAAAAACTTGAAAAGTTTATGGAAGCTTGGGAAAAAGTTACACCAGAACAAAAAAAACTTATGGCAGGTAAATTTGATATAAAAGGCGACAAATTTGCTCAAGAAATGGTTAGAAAAGCCGTTGCTCAGATGAGTGAAGATGATGACGAAGATGATGATGACTAATAATAAAAGCTTCCAATAGGAAGCTTTTTTTCATTAATAATGTTTTAATCATCAGAACTAACTTACATTGTATTTAAGGTACTTGAATGGTGGTTACTATGTTAGACATTTTACTCAGATATTCGATATTAGATGCTTGCATTACAATTATATTTAATGGTATATTGACATCATTTTCTACAATAACAACTCAGTCATTGATTAAATCAGGTGCAATTTTAAAAACAGTAGTTGTAGATAGCGATTATGCTGTCAATACATTTAACGGTATGGAACATTTCGATTTAGCATTTTATGGTGATGTATGCGTTATTGATATAAATCGACCCGGATACACTCAAATTAAATATGATATTTTAACATTAGTACAAACTGATGATAATGATGTAATCGTATATTCAGTCACGATGTATGATGGTGTAGATGAAATAGCATTAGATGATATAATAGAAATACAAACATTAGATGGAGTCTGTTATACAGTAGGTCCTTGAAATTCTATAATAACGACATTAAATTATACATACAAGGAGAACCGATGTCTAATATTACTGATCGTATCAAGTTAAAAATCAAAAATGAATATCCCCATTTTAAATTAGTAGATTATTCAATTCCCATATCAAATGGTGAGCTGAATGTATCACTATCAAGTATATTGCAATCTAATCCAGGTGATAAGTATTTTGTAGATGAATCCGTAGTCTCTAAAATATGTAATAATGAAAAATTTACTGAATATTTGTCGAAACGCAAAGGTGTCGTATCAGACATTTATGATGACTATAACAGCAAGTTTAGAGAAGATGGTATATCTGGTACACTTACTTGTAATATAGGCAATTCAGCCCATAGGAATGGTCAGAAAGTGGTATATTGTTGGCCTAATAATTGTGCTCCAAATAAAATGCCAATTGATAGCTTTCAACTTACCGAAACTCGCACTGAAGAAGCAAAAGAAATTAGGCGCCAGTTTCAAAAAGAAGGAAAAGACTATTCTCCTCGTAGAGGAAAAGTATTGGTTCCACGAACTGATAATGGCGCAAATTGTATCACAGCTACAGTTGGAAAAGAACATTATGTAGCTCATGTATATGATGAATATGAAATCGCAATAAGACGGCTTATGCCGAATGAGTGCGAACGATTACAATCATATCCAATTGACTATACCAGATGGGGTCGCTATACCACTTTAGGTGACTTTGCTGACGAGATAAAAGAATTGCCTGATGGTATTAGGTATAAGATGATTGGTAATGGAATTACAGCCAATGTGAGCGCCACAATCATTAATTCGATATTTCCTACAGGTGATTATAGATTAATGAGTCTATTTACCGGTTGTGGCGGAACAGAAGCAAGAATGGATCCTAGATTTGAAGTAGTTGCATATAGCGAAATTGAAAAAAATTGTGCAGCTGTTTTTAAATATCATCATCCAAATTTGAAAAATTATGGTGATATCACAGAAATGGATTTCAATAATTTACCTAAATTTGATATAGTTATTGGTGGATTTCCTTGTCAAAGTTTCAGTTTAGCCGGACTACGCAAAGGATTTGAAGATAAAAGAGGTCAATTAATTTTTCATGTATTTCGACTTATTGATGTTTGTAAACCAAAATATTTGATAATGGAAAATGTGAAAGGATTGCTTACACATGATGAGGGGCATACATTTATTAGTATTCTAGATGGTTTGACAGAACTAGGATATGAATTTGATTTTCAATTAGTTAATAGTCGAAATTTTGGCGTAGCACAAAATAGAGAACGTGTATTCATTATTGGGAAATTAGTAGAATAGCCATAAACTATCATATTATTCACATCAAATAGATTTAATATATCTTATGTAGAGGTGGTTAATATGATAGATATCCTTATTAAAAATTTTGTATATGATTTATGTCTTAATATCCTTTTTGAGAATATATACAAATCGATGAAGACACAGAAAAAATCTCTCGTAGCAGGCACAACTTTTTCAGATATGGAATATTATGAATTTGACTGGAGTGTTGATGAAAGCTATAGTACATATGAAAAAAAATACGCAAGAAATGTGTACTTGATAGAAGAGATTGAAGATTTTGTGTATTTATTCAAAATCAATGGTGAGTATATAACATTGGATTTAACAGACATTATAGCTATAGAAGGATCAATACTGACAATAAGTGGATACATTACCTATGTATAGTGATTGACATATTCTTTTTTATTGATATATTAATTTTAACTCAATAAAAAGGAACTCATATGAAGTCACTCATCTCTCTATTGCTAATTGTAGCTATTGCCGTCTGCGGTTTTTATTTTTACAACAAGCATATTAATAGCCCTGGTTATGCATTCAATAAAGTAGCCGAGGCAACACAAAAAGGTAACATTGTTTTTTTCAAGGAAAAAGTAAATGTTGTAGCATTGTCTGATAATCAATACAAGCAAATTTTAGATGAAAATCGAAAGATAGCTGATAAGTATATTGATAAAGTACCTGATACATCAGTAAGGGAAAGAGTTGGATTGCTAATAGATATGATTGCTAATGGCGTTGATAAAATTGCAGATAAAACAATTGTGCCTGATATTAACAAATCAGTTATTAGCTGTGTTGATAAAAGCGAAAAATGTCCAAGTTTTATGCGAGTATTTACAGACACTTCTTGGACATATTTATCAGAAGATGTTAAGCAGTCAAACGCTGTTATTACAATTAATAAAGGCGATAGTACTGCTAAAGTTCTAATGGATCATGTTGACAACAAATGGATTATTGTAGGCTTACATTACTCTTTGAATTGAGTAGTGGAAATATAATAGAATCTAATTTGTATTTTTTTAAGATGGCAATGTCTGAATCATAGATAACGCCACCGCCTTTGATTTGTTTTATAGCAAGCTTCTTTCGTCTAATCCAAGATGAAAGAAGCTCATCATCTTTATGTGATGGAATCTTATTATGTTTCAAGTAAAATTCACATACATTAACACACGAGTCATTACTCTTTGTCTCATGATATGTTTTTGGTTCAATATTTAAAATCCAATCTTGATTGGCTGATATAAATATTTGACGCTCTACATCACTAAGCTTATCTCGTTTTGTAATTTTACGATAAATTTTGTATATGTTTTCATCATCAGTTGGTAAAGGGATGCGATTATTATCGGTAATCCATTTTGACAATAGTTCAGCTTCTATAGACCATTTATCAACCATTTTTTTGGTAAAAATATGAGAGAGATTATATGATTCTACTAATACTAATTCTTCAGGATATAGAAACCCATTAATATTATTAGACCTAGATTTTTTACAAGCAATCCAACCGGCGTAGCGTTTTTCTAACGCATTTTTAGAATTTATTTTAGGTTCAGTATTATTGGATACAATCCATTCACATACATCTGTAGTAATGCGAAGGCTTTCATCAACTCCTCTACAGCGTTGTCTACCAAAAAGAGTTGGAAATCCATATTCGGTAGCAATGACATCATCACTAGAAAACCAATGTCCTTTAACAAGATCTCGTTTTACCGATTTCCTATTATTTAACCAAGTTCCTAATTTTCGCTCTTCTACATCTTTCGATAAATTTCTAGGTGTTTTTTTAAAATTGCGCATCCATTCACAACATAAAATTGTTATGTCATTACTACGCTTTTCAGTATAAGTTTCATATTTCATTAAAAATCTCCGTAATGCTACAAATATATAATTTTTTTTAATAAAAATATGTTATCATTGTAATATGATCAATTTATTAATAAGACATACTATAGCAGATTTGGCAATTGAATTATTGGCAAGCAATGTATATATTAATTTTTTACCAGCAAAAATAAAAAGAACATTTCCTGATGGATTCTATTCTAGAGCGTTAATAAAAGCAAATGAATCAAGTGATACATATATAATCAGAGATTGTATTTTTCAAAATTTAATATTTGGTCATATCATAAAAGTCAGTTTCAATAATACTGGCAATCAAATTTTTTCTTCTATATTTTTTACAACAGCGGAAAATGTAATTGAGGCTAAATGAACACTCCACCTACTAAAGTAGGTGGTTTCAACGAAGGGACTAAAGTCCCCTCACCATTGATTTAACAATGACACAGTTTTTCTGTGGACTACATTTCGGTTTAACCGAAACGGGTGGGTTCATCCACCTACTACGTGCCGTAGGACACGATACCTCAAATTTGTTAATAGTTTTCTTCCACATATTAATTGAACCTACGCAATCTCTATGGGCTATGAAGCCACAATTAGCACATCTGTAGATGCGCAAAGCCTTACGGCTTTGTGGGTCGGTTAAGTTATTTCTGGTTAAACAACATGGACATGTTTGTGAAGTGTATGCTTCAGATATTTTTTCCGAAGCAATTCCCTTACTCAATAATTTGTAAACGCATTTCCTTCGGAAATTTCCGTACAAAAAATTATTGTTTACAGATTGTCCTTTTTTGTTGTTCCTTAAAGTGGCAAGGTCACCAAAGGTGACTTTGCCTATATTTAATTTTACGGTAATTTCGACAAGATTTTTAGATTGAGAATGGAGAATATGTTCGAGCTGACGCTCGATTTTGATTCTCATTCTGTCTTTTCTCGCTTGGAGTTTTCTCCAGCTTCTGGAATTTTTCTTCTTTGTTTTTTGTTTGGTAGCGATGCTACCAAGCGTTTTATGACGATAGCGAATTTTGCTCCGTATGAGCTTTGATGATAACATGAATTGTTGTTCACCATTGCTGAGAACAGCAAGAACTTTCTCACCCAAATCAACGCCTAGCGTTTTGTCGGAAGTTGACAATTCGGTATCGGGAAACTGGATTGCACAAAGTGCAAATTGCTTCCCAGTGATTTTATCTCTACATATTTTCACTTCAGTAGGCGTTTCATTTCGATTCCACGGAATCGAAATGAAACTATACTTCTTTCCTAAAGACATATTTAGATTTCCATCTTTGATGGAAATCCCTTGTCGTTTCCACACTGCGGGTGATTCAGATTTCCTCTTATGAGGAAACTTCATCTTAGGATTCTGTTTTCGCACTACGAAAGCTGTTTTCCTAGCAGAGTAAAATCGTTCTATTACAGCCTGTGTAGTTTGTGAGTGTAAACCATTAAAACCTTTGAAATGAGACTTCATTTCACCTTCGGTGAGGTATCTGTTCTCAATTCTGTTTTTATTGAATACTGATAGAACTTCATTCCATAATTGACCACAGAGACGAGTCTGGCGACTCGCCTCTACATCTTCCATGTTAACTCTAACTATTCGATATTCCATTTTTTAAATATATAAAAAATTCTACATTAACAACTATTAAAGTATAGTTTTTAGAGAAAAAGCTAAAGCTGACCGACTGAAAGTCGGTGGTACCATTAACCTTACGCTTGGAAAATAAAAAAGAGCATATTTCTATGCTCTTTTATCATATCTATTTTTTCAACATAAGATGCTTATAGGCTCTCGTTACCGTTTCATATAAATGTGGATCTTCAGTCTTCATAGCTACACACTCACGAAGCAAATGTCCATGTTTTTCATCAGACCATCCCGGTATCTCAAATTCCTCGGAATGTACCTCATATGGGTTGTTATCCTTATTTTTTGATTTATGGTCATCACTAAGTAAATGTCCATATTTTTCATCAGACCATTCTGGTATCGGCTCAAGAGAATCATCAAAATCTTCGTTAAGTATTTCTTGGCTTTCATTTTCATTATCAGGAGCATCACCAAACGGATCATCAGACCATTGTTCTTCTGGTATCAAATCTAAATCATCAGGTGATTCATCTGAACTATCTACCAAACTTCTAACAAGAGGGTCATTTTTATATTTTTCTGTTAATGCTTTATGTGGATTATATTTCTTTCCAAGAAATTTAGCTTCCCATTCAGCCATTTTCTCATCGCGATTTTCAACACTACCAAATTTACGATTGGCATATTCAGTATCAAATTTATCAGCAAATTGAAGGAATTTTTCTGGATTAGCTTGTGCAAGCTCTTTTACCATAGGAAAGTATTTTTTAGCAATTTGTTCAGCATTAATAATAGGAGCTGCATCAACTGAGTTTGAACGAGATGGTAATCCAAGACGCTCACGCAAAGATCCACTACTTCTACTTGGTGTAGCACCAATTCCTTCCATTCTAACTACGGATTCCATTGCAGCACGACTTCCGGTACGAATAGAATTAGCTATATCACGAATATAGTTAGCAACAGCATTAAAAGCTTCAGGATTTTTTTCTGCTAGTTTTTGTATTGATTTTTCACCACTTGACCAAAAATTAGATGCTCTTGGTGTGAGTAATTTATTCGCAATAGGAATGTCTAACTCATCATTTTTTAACTCTGGTCTATTTGAGTCAGATTTGAATAGTTTTTTGGCACCGCCAACTATATTGTCAAGCCAACCTTCTTGAAGATTTTTCATATAAAATGTCCTCTTTTGAGGTAGTTTATAGAAAAATGGTGTCTCTATCAATTAGGCTTTTTACTTGGCATTGAACATTGTTCATTCAATTGTGGATCATATGTAATGACCAATGGTGCGTAACTATCAAAAATCAACGATATACGTAAATTGCTGTTATCAGATAATTTTGCTGATTTAGTAGTTTTGAAAATATAGGTACCATGTGTTATATTTTCATCATCTTGGTCGATTTTTTCTAGAAATCCTACTTGGCAAGTTGCTTGGCTTAAGCCAAATCCGATTGCCAACAATGCTAAAATTTTTTTCATAAAACATCCTATTTTTGACTAATATATAATTTTTCATCATAAATATCAATACAAATATATAATACATTTAATTCTATTTTAACTAAATTTATCATAAAGGAGTTTCTATGTTAGGAATTTTGTTAAAACATACTGTAATTAGCTATGCATTTGATGTGATGTGTAATGGATTCTCTAAATTGTTAAATGTATCACCTGAATTAGAAGAAATATCATTAGAAGAAAATGTATTTTATCAAAAAGTGACATATATAGATATCAATAATTCAATAGTTCATAGGTATAATGTGACATTTAGGATAATTTATGGTGAACTACTAATCATAATGATTTACGATGGTTTAACTGTGACATATGTTTACAAAGATGATATATTGAATGTTAAAAAATAAAGGAAATAATGGAAAACGAAGTGTTTAACACAGCATCATTTGAGTTTAATAAAATGATGATTCAGATACAAGAAAATGGTAAATCGTTGAAAACTATAAGCGATTTAGAGCTTTGTCAAATAGATAGTCTATGGGCTACGATGTTAAAATCAAGATTAGATAGTCAGCATAATATTTTTTCTAAAGATGTGATATAGCTAGTTAATTTATGATCATCATATGACCAGGGGAAAAGAAGTGAGCTAATAGGTATTACATTTAGTGCATCTGTATCAGTTATGTAAGATGGTGTTCCTATATGCTCTCTGCTCCACATATTTTTTAGTGCGAATATATCTCTTTTATTGATAATTCTATGATTGTGTAATTTTTTATGCTCATAATATTTTAGCCAATTATTATCACAAAATGTAGGACATCCAAATGTCCAGGAATAATCTATATGTATTTTACCTACTACATTCATACATGATTGCATTAGTGCTAATGCGCCACCTGATCCATGTCCAGTGAAGCTAATTAATCCAATATAGTTAGAACGGCGAATAAGATAATTATTAAGTTGTTCTGCAATAGATTTCCAAGCTTCGTATGCACTAATTGATACTTTTCCTTGGAATTCATTGAAACATTTAATGTTGTGTGAGAAGATAGTATCTATAGGTGGACCTATGAAACATATTATAGTTTTGATTGCACATCTAAATATAGATACTGATATATCACCAGATGAAAATTTTTCGTCTAATTGATATGTTTTATTTACTGTTAAGTCAATCTGATTACAACAAACTGATAAAAGAGATGCATGTAGATGTGCAGCTCTTATCAACGAATAGGTGTTTGGCCATTCCATAAGATGACCTCATATTCACTGACTTAACGGTAAACCGCTAAATCGGCTGTTGTGGTGGTGCCAATGGAGGCGGTGTTTGATTAATTGGTGGAGCAGGTGGAGTAGTCTCTATTGGCTCTTCAACTAAAGGCTCTTCTTGGATGGGTTCTTCTTGGATTGGCTCTTCAATTTCTTGCAATTGATTTACTGTTTGATAGAATAGATCATATATGGCTTCTATTGCTGATTGAGTAACAGGATTATTCATTCCACGATTAAAAAAGTTTTTTTCTTCTAGTAATCTAAAAGCATCTTTCTGTTTCATTCCAAGCATCTCACCGGATGCCATTGCTATTTTCTCAAGAACATCATCAACTGTATTTAATACAAGGTCAGCATTATTACTAACGGTATCAGTTGATTCACAAAAAGTGGCATATGCACTTGTAATCATACCCATCGTTTTTCTATCTGTGATAGACGATATAGATTCTAAAAATGCAATAAATTTTTTATTAAACGACATAAAGGCTCCAATGTATAAGCATACCTGGAGTTTATTAAAAATATATTTGGTTTGATAAGAAAACTGTTGTTTAAATTATGTGAATAATTATATATTTATCTAGTATTAAATAAAGGAGATAATATGAATGTTAAACATAGTGTTCAATTGAGTGATTTACATAGTATTGAACTTGGAGAAGCTACTTGGGATAATAATGCAGTTTCAATTAGAAATCGATATGATTTAGATTCAGGAAAATTTAGCCGACATAATAGTTCAGAGATTCCTATTAATGATTTGTCAGGTTTAGTTAAATTTGCTTGTGAACATCAGGCGTTAACTGAATCAGAACTAAAAATTATGTTGAAAGCAATCGTTTTAAGCTTAAATGATTAGTTATTAATTGTTTTATTAACTTTACATACTTATAATATACTATTTATCAGTGTAAATAGTTATATTATAAGTATGATGAAAATAAAAAAAATTGCAAGAAGTGTTAAATTTGACGAAAAATTTAAATTAAATAACCGAGATTGGTTTCGGTTAAATCCACATACTGATTTGCCTGGAAGCGTAGCTATGAAATTTGATAGTAATTATTGTATTTCACAATGTGTTTTTAATGGTGAGATTAGAGCCATACACCCCGATGTTTCAGTAGAAACTAAATATTAAGGCTGCAATAGGAGCCTTTTTAATTATCATTGCATTGGTTGACAGAGTATGATTTCTTGATATATTAATGTTATATCAACAAAAGGATACGATATGAATAGCAATGGAAAAAAAAATGTAATGGCGTGGACTTTATTAGTTTGTTTTAATATATGTCTTACTGGTATATTTATCTATTATGGCAATCAGATGAAAAACAGATTTGATAAATTAGATGGATTTAAAGATCGTCAAGAACAAACAAATCAAGTCATTGAATCACATATCAGTTATCAGCACGATAGAGCGCGGACAGTATTATACATAAAAAGTTTCATCGAAAAAACTTGGATTGAACGCAAAAATATAAAGTTATGTAATAATGAAAATGGATGCAATCATTTTTTATCGAATGAAATTGCAAAACAAATTGTAGAAACATCAGAAATTTTCCCTTGGTTGGATGCATTTACCTATACAGGAATGCTATATCAAGAAAGTCGATTTGATACATCTGTAGTATCACCAAGAGGTGCTATGGGTATTGCACAAGTAATGCCTTATCACGCTGTGATATTGAAGCGTTTAGGTCGAATATATGATGATTCACAATTGAAAATGCTTAAAAATAATATATCAGCATCAGCATATGTTCTTAGTATGTTTCAAGAAGCGTGTAAAGGAAATCTGACTTGTACTATTGCGGGTTATAATGGAGGCAATGCTGCTGTAGATTATTATGTATATGGAAATGGAGATTTACCATCAGAAACAAAGAAATATGTTAGTGAAATCAATAAAATCACATTAGCTATGAATAAAGAATTTAAATTATATAGATTACCAGAAGCAAACGATTGACATAATATATAATTTTGTATAAATTACTTATAGATATTTTCTCTTAAGAAAGATGGAAACATAATTGAGATTGATAAAAAGTTTTAATGATTACTATGATGGCGCATTATCATTATATTTTAATGAGCCTAATCCTATATATATTCGTACAGATAATGATCAGAGATATTATGGTAATGAAATATTTGAAATGCTTCCTAAATATAAGCATGAGTACCGTAAAGATTTTGATTGTGCATTACAAAATATCTCTGTACTTATTGTCATAGCTGGTAAAGGTTATCCTGGGAATTTATGTGTTGTAGGACATACTCCGGCTACTCGATATCAAAATTCAGAAGAGATTCTGCGTTATATGTTTGGTTATGATAATATTAAATTATATCCATCACCTCGTAGTTTTTTTAAAACCCAAAAAGATCAATTCGATGCTATTGAGGCATTTGATTTTAGTGAATTACATCGTCTAGTTGGTTTGCCAATGTTTGCGTGTACATATGAATATGATAGAGTGAAAAAATGTCATTATATCAATATTATTAAAGCGCCTAAATTAAAAGAAACATATTCATTCCAAGATACTCTTGACCCACATACCGTAGCTCAAGAAATACATATGTATCTTTGTAATCAAATGGTATCAGATACCAAAGTTAAAGTACCTGTCGGAAGTGATGAAGTTATTGCGGCAAGTAAAGGTTTTGACGAATGGAGTTTTCGTACTCCACCAAAAAAGAAATAACAACTAAAAAAGGATTTCGTGATGAGTAAAGAGAAAAAAGAAGTTAAAGTTGCAGCACCAAAAAAAGCTGAAATTAAAAAGAAAAAACCAATTCGCCCAGGCATTAATAGTGGTCGTATTTTGGAGCAACGCAATCAACTCAAAGTCACAGTTGGTATGTTAGCCCGATCTTGCGATAGCACATTCACAATGATTCAAGATGCGTGTAAAGTTCAAAAGAAAACACTTCCAGAATTTACCGAACTTAATCGTTTTCCGGAAACACCAATCATTCCATTTAATGAAAAAACTCGTGATGTGGATGTGAGTGATGTTAGTTCAATGAAAATGATGGAGCGCGCATTGATAGCGCATGATAAAATTTTATCTGATTTGTGGAAAAAAGTGCGTGGTGTATATCCATACAAAACACAACAAAATAAATCAGCACCAAAAACAACAAAACCAACAGATGGTAAACCTTCATTAGGTAAAGCTATGTTGAGTAAATCGTCACCAGATGCCAAAGTTAAAGATGGAACCGAAAAACCGGTGGCACCACGATACGGCAGAAGAGATTAATTAAAAAAGTCCCACTTTTTAGTGGGACTTTTTATTTTTAGTTCACATAAAATGCTACATATAAATCTTCCAATGGATTAAATGTAATTGAAAATACATTATTGGGACTTATTCGCATAGTCCCTAATAACTCATTGATTTCATTTATCGAAGCACCTTTAACTTCTTTTATAACTATATTATTAGGCGGAGTTGATTGGACTACATTAATTCCATAGGCATTTTTTATTATTGTATTTATAGGATTTACTGTCAATATATCAACACCAAGTGTATTATTTATACAGCTACCATTATCCCAATGAGTAAAATCACCATTTCCATAAGTAACTGTACATGAAACATTAGATGAATGACTGAAAGCTCCAAACGAACCTTCTGATGTACCCTGCATCCATACCTTATCAACAAATTGGAAATAACATATTCCTAATAATATATTTGGATGAGCAGTTGCATATGTTACCGCACCTTCTAATTGCCCTTTTACTACATTAAGATAATCTGGCTTGGTACGATCTAATCCCATTTCAGTAAATAAAATAGGCTTCTTAAATTTATTCCAAGTTAAATCTACATAACCAGTACCCGGTCCAGCATTAACATATAGATAATTTGCATCATTGTATGTTTGTGGTGCAAGGAAAAGTCTATTCTCTAAATCTCTTACTGTGATATTGTCAAGTTGTGAGAGTAATGGCTCCCAAAATCCCCAAGCTGGATACTCGCCACCATATAATCCAAAATCAACAGGATGACCAATCATAGGTTTTGAATAACCACTAAAAGATGACTGCTCAATATTAGCCCAGGATAAAGTAAAGTCAATACAATCTTGTACTGTGTAATCATTTAGTTCAGGTTCATTGCCAATAATTATCCCAGCAATAGCCGGATGATAGTTAGTTTGAGAACTATTTGAAAATGATTTGATTAAGTTTGGAATCAATGTTGTTCTAGATGAGAATCCATCTTTAAGAAAATAATTAGATACAGGAACTAATACTTTAATCCCAAGAGAATAACAATAATCTAGGAATTTTGTATGGAGATTTCTTGGATCCCAATCATAAAGTCTTATTAATGATACTCCCATATGTTTCATTGTTTGAACATCATTACGTCCATTTGGACAAGAACTGCCTATAGATGATGTGTATGATTTTCCCCATAATGGTTCCATTGGATTATAGGATATATCACTTCCAAAAAAAATACATGTCGTATTGGCTGTAGATGGATTGTATGGTGAAGGGAAAGCATCATAGCAAATCCCTGTATATAATTGGTTCATATTACTAATTTAAATCATTTTTGGTGTTTCTGATGTAATGGTCCCAACAGTCTCTACCATAGCAGGAATTTTAGTGTTTACTGGCTGTAATGCATTATATTGATTTCCTTTAATAGAAACCATTTGTTCTCTAGCAACTCTCAATGCTTTTGCTCTCCAATCTTCAGGTATACATGACATAAATGCCTCCTTATAAAAAAATAGTTTATCATAGTTGACGAATTCATATATATAGGATATATTATTAGGTAGAGAATAAAAAGTTAAAAGTAAAGGTTCTACAATGCTTGAAAAATTAAAAGCTGAACGTATTAACGCTATGAGAAATAAAGATGATGCCGCTAAAAGTGTACTATCTTGTCTTCAATCCGATGCAAATAATATTGCTAAAGAGAAGCTTTCAGAAACACTTGATATTGATATCGTCACCGCTGCTGATAAATTATTGGTAAAGTTGCAAGAAAATATCAAAATGATTGGCGAACGAGCCACACCTGATCAATTAAGAGAAGTTGAAATCATTAAAGCGTATGCCCGCCGTATCCTCGATGTCGAGGAAACTACTGGCATTATTGATTCCATTTTTATTGGTTTGTTAGATGATGAAAAAGTCAAGAAAAATCAAGGTAAGATTTTAAATCTTCTAAAAAATAGTGAAACCTTAAATACAAAAATTGATATGCGTGTAGCATCTCAAATTGTATCTTTAAGATTAGTATAACTGAATGGTTTATCCAATAAAATGGATAAACCTTTTAAGGAAAATATGAGTAGTTCATCTGATAATGCTTGGAATTCAATTATAATAATTTCATTGATATATTGCGCAACAATTCTAATATATCAATGTCATAATGTACCAGATAGTGTTCTTATTCAGCAAGAAAAAACAAAAAGTCATAAAGATTCACTTGATTTTATTATGAGAACAAAAAATGCAGATAAATTTTGTTTAAATGATAACAATAATCGTGAAGTTGGGTGTTGGAATTCTTATGTTGAATATATTCATCAATCTTGTATGTTAAATGTAAGTCGTGGCGATTATAATGAATGTATAAAAACAAGTCTTTCAGAGTTGGATAGTAATAAAATAAATTTTGTTTCACGGAAAAGATGAAATAAATCGGAGGGGGATTATGAATAAAAAATATTTGGTTATTGACGAAAATGATTTAGATAGAATTGTGCCAGCACAGATATTTTTATTTAAAAAATTATGCCAAAAACTTCGCATTGTATTTGATGCAGATGAAGCGTATAATCTTAGATCTAATCAATTAGAAGATTTATGTTTGGATATGAAAGATGCATTAGAGTTATATACATGTTACAGCTCTCTTGTAGATGCGTTTTTTGACGCATCATCAGTTCAATTAGAGATTCATTTCACAAATGATTTGATGACAGATATTCAAGGCATATTTTGGGTTATAGTTGGTGCTGATATAGAATCAGATGAACCAATGTCACTTGAATTAAATGAATATGGCAATAGATTAGTGGATAATGATGTTATACCAACCATTCTTTTAATAGAGATGTATTAGGTTCATATGAATATTTTATATAAAATCAAACCAGATAGTGAAATACAAAAAGCATTAGATTTATGTAGAGTAATTAATGATTCTGGTTATGAAGCGTTACTAGTTGGTGGTGCGGTAAGAGACCTTATTGCTGATCAAGCAGTTGATGATGCAGATATAGGTACTAATATGCCTATATCTAAACTTATGGAGTTATTCAAAATTTCGTCAAATAATGGTGAAAAACATGGCACTGTATTAATTCATTTTAAAAATAGTGTTTTTGAAATAACTCAATACAGAACCGAAAGTGGATATAGTGATGGTAGAAGACCTGATAGTATATCACCAGCTTCGTCATTTTTGGAAGATTCTAGAAGAAGAGATTTTACTATTAATGCAATGGGATTAACCTCAAATGGTGATGTTATTAATTATCATGGTGGAATCAAAGATTTACAAGATGGAATTATTCGCACTGTTGGTCATTCTGATGATCGATTTTCTGAAGACTATTTAAGAATGCTTAGGGCTATTCGATTTGCTACACGCTATAGCCATTTTTCTTTACACGAAGAAACTAAACAATCAATTATTAAATATGCTGATAAATTATCTGAAATTAGCCGTGAAAGAGTTACCGCTGAAATTCAAAAATCATATAATTACGGAACACCATCATTCTCAAGATTTATCAAATTATGTATTGAATTGGGTATATTAAAAACAGTTTTCTGCACAAACTTACCTGATATACATTATGTTAAAGCCG
>Ga0315288_10005486_pt1 | contig 16143 bp, 13 predicted proteins | sample YL17G11_20_MG_FD_203454 | JGI IMG/M metagenome (GOLD analysis project Ga0315288, IMG submission 203454) | Sediment microbial communities from Yellowstone Lake, YNP, Wyoming, USA - YL17G11_20 | ecosystem: Environmental > Aquatic > Freshwater > Lake > Sediment | place: USA: Wyoming | collected...
TATGCCCGTGTATGGCAGCATCACGCCGACCCTGCTCAGCCCCGGGGCGACCTGTTCGGAGATGACCTCGCCGTTCCTCTTGATGAGTATGATGGGCTTCTGCCACGAGACCAGGGCGCGGGACTCGTTGGTGTCGGGTGCCGCGAACGTCTTCACGGCGGCCACGTCGGGTGCCATCAGGGCGAAGGGCTGGTAGGGCCTGTTCTTACGCGCCCTGAGCCTCATAACCGGCCCATCCTCGGTTGCCAAGGCAGCTAAGTGGAAGCCGCCGATGCCCTTTACGGCGATGATACTCCCCTCCCTAAGGAGTTTGGCTGCCTCGGTGAAGACATCACGCGCCATCACAGGGTTCCCTGAGGCGTCGTGCAGGCTCATCTTTGGCCCGCAGTGACTACAGGTGATGCCCTGGGCGTCGAAGCGTCTGTCGAGGGGGTTCCTGTAGTCTGTCTGGCATGCGTCGCACATCTGGAAGGCGTCCATGTGCGTCCTCTCTCTGTCGTATGGGAGGGCCTTGACGCCGGTGAATCGTGGGCCGCACCAGGCGCAGGCCGTGAAGGGGTACTCGAACCAGCGCCCCTTAGTGTACTCCATGTCCATGAGGCAGTCGGGGCAGATGCCGATGTCCGGGGGAAAGATGCCCGAAGCCGCCTGTCGCCCATTCCTACTCTTGTCTATTATGAACTCCTTGAACCTGTCCTGGTAGGGCCTGTATGACGCGTGTACGCCGCTGACCTCTGACACGGAGGGTGCCTCGGCCTGTATCGAGTTTATGAATGCCTCTACGTTCTCTCCCGTGCCTTCGACTACTACCTCTACGCCGGCGTCACCGAGGTTGATGACGTATCCCCTGAGCCCGTGGCGGACGGCGAGTCGGTATATGAAGGGGCGGAAGCCTACGCCCTGCACCCTGCCCGTCACGCGCACCTCGGCCTCGACCAAGTCCGGGGAACCCAAGCCAATTCACAGCTATGAGGGGTGAAGATTATTAAATGATGAGTCTCAGATGCCCTCACCGGCCGAGAGCAACCAAAGGATAAAAAAGCAGGACCGGTAACATTCACACAGGAGCAATAGACGGCGATACCTTGGAACTAGCATACACCGCAGCCGCCCTACTTCTAGTGATCGTAGCCGCCTCCATCATCTTCTACCGCAAGATAAAGGAGGCCACGACCGAATACGAGGGCTCCAAGGAGTCGGTCAGAAACATCACATTCGGCTTTACCCGACAGGTCAACCGCCTGCAACAGGACGTTGCAAAGGTCGAGAACGCGGCAACGACGGCCAAGATAGTCGCCTCCGAGGCCCTCAAGAACAGCGGAGAGGCGAAGGAGGCAACCCTCAAGGGGCTCGAGGCTGTCAAGACCATGCAGAGCCGTGTAGAGTCAACCGAGTCAACGGTCGAGTCGCTGAAGAAGGAGGTCCAGAAACTCGCCGCAGCGCCCAAGCAACGCGTCGTCGTCCGCCAAGACCTCTCGGCCCCCATCCCCGTACAACAAGGTAACGTCCTCGCACAGCTCACGGAGACCGAGCTAAGCGCCCTCAAGAAGATCGTGGAACTGGGAGAGGGCGTGGTCCCCGAGATCAAGGAGCACCTCGGCACAACCCGTGAACACACGGCGCGCATGCTGAAGAAGCTCTACGAATTCGGCTTCGTCGACCGCAGCACAAACGCCATGCCCTACCGGTACAGCGTCCGCAAAGAGATACGCGACCTCATCCAGCAGCAGCCGGAGCAGAAATCAGCCCTATAGAAAAGAGGAGGTCCCCCTTATCTGCTCGGGAAAGACCTCACCCGCTTAAAGGGGCCATGAAACGGCCCCGTTGACTCGCCGATCTATGCAAAAGGAGCATCTATTCCCTACAGTGCTGGAAAATATTTTTTTCCGTTATCGTGTGTAGCACCCCACAAGCCGAACAGACTTTATACCCCCACAAACCCCCAGAGTAACACAATGAACACCAACAGCTGGGAAAAGGCACCACGGATGAACCCCGCAGCGGGCGTCGAGATAAGAATCCTAGGCAGCGGCGAGAAGGTCATGCTCACCTACATCATCGCCAAACCAGGCGCGGTCGTCCCCGACCACAAGCACCCCCATGAGCAGATAGGAACCTGCATCCAGGGCGAGGGCTTCCTCACCTCCGGCGAAAAAACATTCAAGACCGTCCCCGGCGCCAGCTGGTACATCCCAAGCGGCGAAAGCCACGACTGGAAATGCACCAGCAAGGGCGAGACCATCCTCATAGAGACCTTTGCGCCCCCACGCGAGGACTACCTCTCCAAGGCGAAGTAAACAGAGTGTGAAGCCCCCCTGAGCCAGCGGATGCCCCAGTTCCTACAACACATCATAACGGCAGGCTACCAGCTCAGCCCAGACGCTTACGCCTACCTAAACGGGCTATCCGCAGAGACCGCCGACACACTCGCGCAGAAAGCGGTCATAAAGGCCGATTCCTCCTCCCCGCCACTGTTTGTGCTCGACAAGGACTACCTGCTCGCCCTCGTCGAGACCCCCAGACCCGAGCCACTACCCCAGAAGAACCGCCCCATCCCCGCCAGAGACAAAGGCGCACCCCTCAAAGTCCTCGAAGAAGAACCAGCACAACCCGCAAGCGACACCGAAGGATTCCTACAGTACTTCCAGAGCAGATACGACCGACTCGAAACCATCCTCAAACGCCGCGTAGACGTAAAAGACGCCATACACATCGAACAGGCATTAAAACTCCCCATCAAAACCAAACTCAAGACCATAGGCATCGTCGCCGAGAAACGCACACGCGGCTCCAAGCTCTTCATCGAACTCGAGGACCGCCACTCGAGCATCAGCGTCATGGCGAGCGACGAGGAGGTCATGCGCCACGGGCTCGAGCTGCAGGAGGACCAGGTCATCGCAGTCGACGCCGTCAAGTACACCGACGACCTCCTCATCGCCAACAACTGGATCTGGCCAGACGTCCCCGCCAACACCCCCCGCCGCAGCCCCGACCCCCTATACGCCGCACTCCTCGCAGACGTCCACGTCGGCTCAAAATACTTCAGAGGCGACCTCTTCGACAAGTTCATCGACTGGATGAACCTCGAACTCGGCCCACCCCAGAGCAGGGACGCCGCCGCACGCGTCAAATACGTCGTCATCGCGGGCGACCTCGTCGACGGTATCGGCATCTACCCCGAGCAACTAGCCGAACTCACCATATCGGACATACGCGAGCAGTACAGGGCGGCCGCCGAGCTCCTCAAGCAGCTACCCGACTACGTCGAGATCGTCGTCACACCCGGCAACCACGACGCCACGAGGCACGCCATGCCCCAGCCCCCCATACCAAAGGAGTACGCCAAGGAACTACACGAAGACCCACGCGTCAAGATGCTCCCAAGCCCCTGCAGACTCAACCTCAACGGCGTCGAACTCCTCGCCGAGCACGGCAAGGGGATGGACGACATACTCAGCAGCACACCCGGATACGAGTTCCACCACCCCATCAAGGCGATGGAGCTACTCTTCAGGTGCCGCCACCTCGCCCCACGATACGGGCAGAGCACACCCATCGCCCCCGAGCGCACCGACAGGCTCGTCATAGGCAGCGTACCCGACGCCATGCTCATGGGGCACATCCACATCAACGAGACCAAACGCTACAAGGGCGTCACCCTCGTCTCCGCGGGCTCGTGGCAGGACCAGACACCCTTCCAGAAGCGCATGCAGATAGATCCAACAACCGGCGTAGCCACCATCTTCGACCTGCAGACCCACCAGACCCTCGACCTCGACTTCAAGCGCTTCTAGTCAAACCACGCGCGATAACACCCGCCACCCTCACCGGTTCCGGGGCCCTGGTAAGAGACGCGGAAGACCTGAGCACATCCTCCGCCCACTCCCGGGTGCACCCAACCTTCTCGAAGAAGACCGGTGGAGACTCCGCCCTCGTGACGATTCTGTAAACATCACCGAGGCGCTCGATTGGCGCCCACCTCTCCTCCCAGTCGGGGAAGTGGGCTCTGAGAGCCGCCTGCGTTGAGGCATTATTTGGCTTCTCACCCGAGTAGACGATGACAGGCACCCCGAGTCCACCATGTATCCTATGCGGGTCGACCACATTGAACCCGGCGAAGCTTACTCCTCCGAGGATCAACACGTCAAACCGTGTGCCCCCAAGCATCCCAAGAAGCACACCCGTCACGTCCCGCCCATCAACCGTGACCCTCCCCAGCCTGACCCACTCGACGCGATCCCCCACCATACAAACGGCGCAAAGAAGCGTACTCTGACCCGGCTTGAAGGCCAAGAAACTACCGTCCTCGACTCCGACGAGGCATAGGGCGCTCAATACTTGTCGAGTTTACCCTTGATCTGGCACTTAATAAGGAACTGCGGGTAGATCTTCTTCGGCACCCTGACCTCCCCCGAGAGGATCACAATCTTCTCGATGCCGCGCAACGCCTCGGCGTCCACATCCTTCTCAAAGGTCAGCGTCCCACTACTCTCGATCTTGAACGGCCCCATGTCCCTGCTTATGTCGAGGACATCGTTCTTCGACAGGGTGATCTCACCCTCATCCTCCACCGTGAGCACAAAGCTCCCGAATGGCTGCCCCTCCACACCACCCGCAACCGACTCGTCCGGCTTCCCAGGCGTCGTATCCCCATCAATGTACGCCTTCAACGCAGAATTCACCAGATCGCTGACACGCTTACCATCCTTCTTCGCCATGGAGAACACCTCGTTGTAAAGCCCCGTATCGAGGCCCCGGATGGCGACTGTCTTGCGTGTCATGTTTACGGTGCGACCTGATTACTTGTTTACATGTTTACTTGTTAACAAGTAATCTTATAAGCTTATCGCGGCTGTTTTCCTTTCGCCGACGAAAGGCTGGTTATGGAGACGACACTATGGCTCGAGTGGTGCCCCTGAGAGATGCGTTAAACGGCGATAAAAGTCGATCGGTCGGCAGAGTTGCGGCTGAGGAGAGCAACTTCGTAAAATACACGCAAATATTCCGCCAGCTCCTGCTCCTCAACGAGAAGAACGACCTCGCCACTACTCTGAAGAACATACAGGAACTCCTCAACTTCAGCGAGAACATCTTCAGCTCGCCCGCGGTAGCGGAGACCTTCCTATACTTCTGCCTCCACGGGGCAGCAACCGCCTGGGTGCTCCAGACCGAGCTAAACCAGCCTGAGGCGACCGTCTACAGGACGATGAAGAGGCTCAGGGCAGTCGGTCTCATCAGCCCCGCCCTCAAGGTCACAAAGGTCCAGTCGAGCAAAGGCGGACCGCGCCCGACCGTCTGGGCTCTCAGCAGCGCCAGCGGAGACGAGATCGCGACCGCGCTGAGGCATCACTACAGGACCCTTAGCCCCAAGTACAGGGTCGCCGAGGAGGTCGCGCAGACCATACTCGACCAGTACGTCAAGAAGGGGCGCGAGGAGATAACCTACAGAGACCTCCTCGACCAGATCAAGGAGATGCGGATACCCTTCAAGGCCCCAGACATCGCGGATCTAGCGGCTCAGTACCTCGTCGAGAAGGGCGTCAAGGTCTGGCGTTAAGCTAGGCTGTAGTGTAGGACGCCATCCACCGACTTTTCACCGATCTCTTCCTTGTTACGCAGGTAGACTATGTGGGCGTAGGTCTCAGCAGCCGCCATCCTCTTCGTCCAGAAGTCCATGATTATCCAAGGGCGGCTGTCCCAGTGGATCGTAGCGGCGACGTCGAAGACCGTGTCCTTCCCTCCCTGCAGGGCTGCCTTCACCTCGCCTAGGCGCGCCTCGTGGTGTTGCTTCAACTGCGCTATGCGACCGGGAAGGTCGGTGAAGTTCGTCTCGTGACCGGGTAGGATGAGGTCGACTGGGATGTCTTTGATCTTGTCCAGGCTCTTCAGGTAGTCTCCTAGGGGGTCGCGTTTCTCCCAGGTGTGGAGGCTGACGTGGCTCGTGATCTTCGGCAGGACGTGGTCGCCGCTGAAGAGTATGCGCCTCTCCTCGTCGTGGAAGCAGATGTGCTCGGCGGCGTGTCCGGGGGCCCAGATAACCCTGAGCTTCGCGCCGGGCAGGTCCAGGATATCGCCGTCTTCGAGGAGCTGGTCGAGCCTCAACGGCTCCGGGTCCTCCCTGAAGGCGTGTTCGAAGCGGCTCAGGAACTGCTGGAATGAGCCTCCACCCATGCGCTGAAGCTCCTCGGACGTGTTCCTGTACATCTCCTTGTAGATCCTGATCTGTTCTTGTTGGCGCTCCTCTGCTACCCTGTGGGCGAGTGTCTTGACGTCCACGCGCTCCCTCAGGTAGCCGATGAGGCCGACGTGGTCGTTATGCATGTGGGTGATTAAGACCCTCTGAAGATCCTTCACATGGGTCCCCTGTTCAGAGAGCTGCTTCTCCAGGGCGCCGAATGCGTCCCAGGAGGGTATGCCCGCGTCGATGAGGGTCCCCGACTCCTTGAGGAAGTACGAGTACGTGTAGCCGAGGGGGTTGTGCTTCATTGGGACCTTGAACTGGTGGACGCCGTCGGCGACCTGCATCTAAACCACTCCCGCTATGAAGATTTGCCCAGACTTAAACCGTTGGGGTCACGGGGCGCCACGCCCTCTCGTAGACCCTGACGCCGCCGACGATGGTCATCTCGACCTTTATGTCACGGATCCTCTCGGCGCCGACGACGTATGGGTCGCCTGAGAGAACGGTGAAGTCGGCGAGCTTTCCCTCCTCGATCGTCCCCTTCCTCTTCTCGTCGAATCCCACGTAGGCAGCGTTTACCGTATACATGTGGATTGCCTGGTCGACGGTCACCCTCTCCCCGGCGGTGATCGCTTTACCGGTATTCTCGGAGGCGCGGGTCGTCGCGGACCAGATGCCCTTAAGCGGGTCGGGATACGTGAGGGGGCAATCCGAGCTACCACTGACGACTATCCCCTCGTCCAGCAGCGACTTGATCGGGTAGGTATACGCCATCCTCCTGCTGCCCAGGGATGTCTGGAAGCCGTCGCCGTTCCTCGTGACGAGCTCCGGCTGCGTCGAGACCACTACGCTGAGCCTCTTCGCCCTCTCCCTGAGGTCCCTGGACATGATGCTGCCGTGCTCAATCCTGTGCCTGTGGTCGGTGCGTGGCGTGTCCTTCAGCGCAGCCTCGTATGCGTCGAGGACCGCCTCGATGGCTCGGTCGCCCACGGCGTGGACGGCTATCTGCATACCCGCCCGATTCGCCTCCATGATCTGCCCCGAGAAGACTTTCTGATCGTTCAGAATGCCGCTGTTCTCCGGCTCCCTCTCGAAGTGCTCCTTCACCGCCGCCGTCTTAGCGATGAGCGACCCGTCGCTGAATATCTTGATGGCACCGATCCTCAGCCGCTCGTCACCCAGGCCCGAGTTTACGCCCAGCTTGAGGACGTGGTCGAGGAGCTCAACCTTCGGGAGGAGGGTGACGCGGAGCGGGAGCTTACCCTCGGTGGCCAGCTCCTGCGTCACCTTGATCTCGTCGTGGTCGGCGGATGGGACGTGTATCGCGGTGAGACCGTACTTCACAGCCTCGTTGACTCCGATCAGGATCGCCTCCCTGAGGGTAGCAAGGTCGGGGCGGGGCCTGACGCCGTTCAAGCCGACGGGCACCATGAATCTCGCGTTCGACCTCAGGAAGCCCGTGGGCTCACCGGACTTATCGACGTCTATCCAGCCCCCGGCGGGCGGCTTCGTGTGCCTATCGATGCCCGAGGCCTCGAGGCCCCTGCTGTTGAGGAGCGTGGCGTGACAGGAGAAGTGGTGGAAGTAGACGGGGTTGTCGCGTGACACCTCGTCGATGTCCCAGCGGGTGAGTAGACGCCTCTCTCTGAGCTTGTTCTCGTTCCACCCCCTGCCGAGGACCCACTCCCCCTGCGGTGTCCGGCAGACCCTCTCAGATAGTAGCCCCTTCACTTCCTCAACCGAGGTCGCGTCCTCGAGGTTTATTGTGCGGAGGGTTAAGCCGAAGTCGTCGAGGTGGACGTGGGTGTCGATGAAGCCGGGTAGGACGGTCTTCCCATCCAGATCGAGCACCAATGTGCCCACCCCGATACCCTTCTCCACAGCCTCCATCGAGCCCACCTGGGCGATGACCCCATACTTGATCGCCACCGCCTCGCAGTGTGGCTTCGAGTGGTCCAACGTGATGACGTTGGCGTTCGTTAAGACGAGATCCGGATACATCTTGGCCCCAAAGAGATGGGGCGCTTCTTAGAAATAAGCATCCATCAACGATTAGGTATCGGTGGTGGAGGGAATCAGCCTGGGGGAGTGATCCACCACTCCGATCCGGGGCGGTCCACCCACTCCGGCCACCTGAGGCTCACCGGGGGCTTGAGGCCCGCGGGCATCAGGGGCTTCTCCCAGTGCTCGGCACGCCTACGATTGAACTCAGCCCCGGCTGTCTTGAGGGCTTCAGGCTTCGTAATTAGGTCGACGGCGCTCGCGGCGAGGACCTTGGCGACGGTCTCCCCCATCCGATGCGTCGCCCCCATACCACACAGCGCCGACTCGACCCAGCGGGGGTACCTGAACCCCCTCACCATCGCCTTGCTCACGTAGAGGCGCGCCGTCGGGGCGTGCCACGTGAACTCGTTCACGTCGTCGGCGGGGTGGAAGGCCCCGTAAGCCTTCTCCGGCTCTACTATGGTCACGTCGTATGGCTGCTCGGTCTCTTTCTGGCCGAGGTTCCTCTGGATCTCGCGTGCGAAGGCTTTGTCCTCCTCGGTGTACCTGTTTGGGCCATGTGCCTTGAGGTTGGCGAGGACGAGGTTCGTCATCGTTGTGTTGGGGAGGCCTGTTCTCACAGCGGTTAGTAGGCGGGGCTCGACCTTGCAGTCGGCTGCGATGGCGGCTCCCTGAGCGCAGCGCTCGATAACCTTCCTGATGGCGTCCTGGTCGGGCAGGTTGTCCGTTCTCCAGGCGTAGACGAGCTGGCTGAACTCTGGTGTGCTCACGGTGCACTGGCCGCCCGTCATGACGAACTCGTTTATGCTTCCGCCGCGTCGCATGAGGGCGGGCATGTGCTCCTTCATCATGTTGACGTTGTTGTACATGAGGACGGCGGCGTCGAGGGCGCCAGGGTAGCTGACGTCTCCACTCTGCCCCCCGGCGGCGGACTCGACCTTGAACTCGAAGACTATGCTCATGTAGGTGAGGGGCCAGACATCTCCTAAGACGCTCGTGGGGCCGCCCGGGTGCCAGGCGAGCAGGGCGTCCATCCCCTCGAAGAAGCCGTCGCGGGCCATGAATGGCTTACCCACGCATAGCTTCTCAGCGGGCGTCCCCAGCAGCTTGATCTTAAGGGGGAGTCGGTGGCGCTCGGCGGCCTCTTTCAGGGCTACGGCGGCGAAGCATGAGGCGACCCCCAACATGTTGTGGGCGTCCGTGAACCCGGCACCATAGGGGACGGCGGGCTCGTCCCATGGGACCGCCTTCTGGCTGTGGCCGGGGGTGGCGTCGTACTCTGCGAAGAAGCCTATGACGGGGCCATTATCCCCCCACTCGGAGCTGAAGGCGGTCGGCATATCGGAGACGCCGGTCTCGACTGCGAAGCCGCTCCTCTTCATGTAGTCGACGAGCAGTTTCGAGGACTTGTATTCGCGTAGCCCCGGTTCGGAGTAGGCGAATATCTTGTCGCTCATCTCCGCCATCTCGGCTGCGTTGTCTTCGATCCACTTCTCAGTGGTCCCCTTCTCCCCATTCCAGGTGCCCATTCTGTGCCCCGAACCGAATCGGGGTCTCAGCGATTAAAAACCTTGGATCGGCAGCGGGTTGGAGGGCGATCAGCGTCTGAGGGTCTTCGCGACCTCCGCGAGGAAGTATCCGCTGTCCTTTATCGTTCTATTCTGGGTTTTGTAGTCGACGTAGATGACGCCGAATCGTCGGCTGTAGCCGTACGCCCACTCGAAGTTGTCGAGAGTGCTCCATGCGAAGTAACCCTTGAGTGGGACGCCCTCCCTCATCGCCTTGTAGGCTTGCTTGATGTGTTCGCGCAGGTAGGAGACTCGTCTCTCGTCGTGGATTCTTCCCTCGGGAGTGACCTCATCTGTGAACGATGCACCGTTTTCGGTCACGTAGATGCGTGGGACCGGGTAGTTAGTGTGCACCCATTTGAGTATCTTGTAGAGACCCTCTGGGTGGACTTCCCAGCCCATCTCTGTGTACTCTCCCGGTGGACTGATCCTCTTCATGTTGACCGGAGGAAGGTCGGTGCCCGTGGCGACCACGCTTCTCCTGTAGTTGTTTACGCCTAGGAAGTTGATGGGCTCCTGGATCTGCTCCATGTCGCCTGGGATGACCTCTGGGGCCTCTTTGCCGTATAGCTTCGTCATCTCGGCTGGGTAGCCTTCCCTGTAGAGTGCGTCCATGTACCACCTGTTCTGGCAGAGCTCCCACCTGTGTGCGGCGGCGACGTCCTCGGGGCGGTCGCTGGCGGGTTCGACCATGTTTAGGTGGAGGACTATTCCCACCTCCGCGTCTGAGGAGTTGTCGCGGAGGGTTCTGACGGCGGCGCCGTGGGCGAGCATGGCGTTGTGGCTCGCCTTGAGGGCTGCGTTGTTGCCTAGTTTGAGCCCTGGCGCATCCTCTCCGGTGACGTAGCCCTGCCAGGCGAGCTCCCACGGCTCGTTTAAAGTGATCCAGTGTTTGACGCGGTCCCCCAGTTCGACGCTGACGGCGTCGGTGTAGGCTTCGAAGTCGTCTACGATGCCTCTTCTGAGCCAGCCGCCTCCGTCGTCCTGAAGGGCTTGGGGGAGGTCGAAGTGGTAAAGGGTGACGAATGGGGTGATGCCCGCGTCGAGCAGGGCGTCGACGAGGTCGCTGTAGAATTGGAGTCCCTTGTTGTTTATCTTCCCCCTACCCTTGGGGAGGATCCTCGACCATGAGAGGCTGAACCTGTAGGCGTTGACGCCTAGCTGCTTCATGAGTTCTATGTCCTCCCGCCACCTGTAGTAGTGGTCGCATGTTCTGTCGCCGTTTGTGCCGTCCTCGATCTTGCCGGGTGTGTGGCTGAAGGTGTCCCAGATGCTGGGTCCTCTGCCGTCTTCGGAGACTGCGCCCTCGATCTGGTACGAGGCGCTCGCGGTGCCGAGGAAGAAGCCGCGTGGGAATGATAGTTGAAGGGGTTCCATGGATAGATCTACTCCCCGTCCTTTAACCAGATTGCCCAATCAAGGGTGCGGGGATTAACCTCGTTGATTAATAAATTACCCATACATTGATCCGATCGTGATTTCATGGTAGAGAAGAAGCGCGTTGAGGAGACGCTCGACCCTGAGAACTGGGACGAGTTGAAGGTGCTTGGTCACAAGATGGTGGACGATATGATTGACCACCTCGCGTCGGTGAGGCAGAGGCCACCGGCGATGCCGATCAACGAGCAGGCTGCGGCGGGGTTCCTGAAGCCTCTGCCGTTGGAGCCTGAGGGGATTGAGAAGGCCTACAGGGACTTCAAGGTGGGTGTTTTGGAGACGCATATGGGGCTCAACACTCATCCCCGGTTCTGGGGCTGGGTCGTCGGTACTGGGACCGCCCAGGGTGCGCTGGCTGAGATGCTGGCTACTGGCATCAACTTCAACATGCCCGGCGGCCCGTTTGCGCCCGTCCTCATGGAGACCCAGGTCCTCGAGTGGTTCAAGGGGATATTCGGTTTCCCCAAGGGGGCGAGCGGGCTCCTCGTCGGCGGGGGATCCGAGGCGAACCTGCTCGGCTTGGCTGTCGCCCGTAACACGAAGGCTGGGTTCAACGTGAGGAAGCTGGGTCAGGCGGCTGCGCCGAAGAGGATGGTCCTCTACGGCTCGACGGAGACTCACGTCTGCATCGATAAGGCGGTGCAGCTCCTCGGTCTCGGTGAGGATGGTTTTAGGAAGATCCCGGTCGACGACGATTACAGGATTAAGGTTGATGTTCTTGAGGCGGAGATCAGGAAAGATAAGGCGGCTGGTTTGCAGCCCTTCTGCGTCATAGGGAACGCTGGGACGACGAACACCGGATCCTTCGATGATCTTGTTGCCATCGCGGATGTTTGTCAGCGTGAGGGGCTTTGGTTCCATGTGGATGGTGCCTTCGGCGCGTGGGCTGCGATAGGTGGCTCTGTGAAGCCCCTGATCAAGGACATCGACAGGGCGGATTCACTCGCCTTCGACCTTCACAAGTGGATGTACATGCCCTTCGACGTTGCCTGTACGTTGATACGGCGCGAGGAGGACCACTTCAAGACCTTCGCTGAGCACCCGGACTACTTTGGGAACGCCGCGACGATGAAGCTACGGACCGATTACGGTCTTCAGGTTAGCAGGTACTTCCGCAGTCTGAAGGTGTGGATGGGGCTCAAGGAGCATGGCTTGAACAAGTATGGGCGGCTGGTACAGCAGAACTGCGACCAGGCTCAGTACTTGGCTGGGTTGATCAAGGCAACCCCTGAGTTGGAGTTATTAGCACCTGTGGCTTCAAACGTTGTCTGCTTCAGGTTCAGGGTGCCTGGGCTGCCAGAGGAGGCTTTGAACGAGTTGAACTCGAAGCTGCCGATGATGCTGATGGGGATGGGGGTCGCCATGATCTCCGACACGAAGCTGAAGGGGAAGCTATCCCTGAGGGTGTGTGTTGTGAATCATAGGAGCCGTCGGGAGGACTTTGACCTGCTCGTGGGGAAGGTCCGTGAGGCTGGGGCGATGATGCTTCAGAAGATGGGCAAGGGCTGATTCAGCGCCGCCTGAACGCATATTTTTTTCATGAAATTCATCTTTTTTGTCGCCGTAGCTGGGAATGGTGTCGCTGCTATAGGGATGGCTGTTTTTCCACTTTTTTGGTCGCGGTGGCTGCCCCGTTTCCTTGTTTGCGTAACCCATAATAATCTGAAAAAGTCGGCATCCGAGCTTTCGTGGTGGCTGTTCGCTTCGTTAGAGGTTGGTGTACTCAGTCCTTGCGTGCATAGCATGGGGCGGAGGAGAATTCCTCGTCTGAGCCTAGTGGGTTCCTTGTACCCGTGACTAGGTATAACGTGAAAAAAAGTCGGTTGCGGTAGTTTAGCCGCTTTTCTTGATGGGGATGGGTTTGGCGAATCGTTCTGACTGTTGGGGGTGGTCGGCTCGGTAGTGGGTTCCTCGGCTCTCTTCCCTCCTTAGGGCGGAGCCGGCGACGAGTTCGGCGACGGTGGCTGCGAGTCTGGTCTCTAATATGACGCGGAGAGTGGCTGGGTCGGCGGCGGTGAGTGCCGCGGCGGTTTTCTGGTGTCTCTTGATTCGGCGGAGGGCATCATCGAGGCCCGCGCCGCTCCTCACTATACCGACTTGGTCCCACATCATCCTCCTCAGCTCCGGGAGGGGGGTTGCACTGGCTTCGCCTGTCATGGTCTTTGAGTAGGCATCGATTTCGGCCTCTGCCTGTTTGGCTGCGGTGTGTCTGGTGGCTTTCTTCGCTTCTGTAGCGGCGGAGGCTCCGGCTCTGGCGCCGAAGACTATGATCTCGGTCATGGCGTTGCCGCCTATACGGTTGGCCCCGTGGAGGCCTCCAGTGACCTCTCCGGCCGCGTATAGTCCCGAGAGGGTTGTGGCGCAGTCTGGAGTGATTGTGGCTCCACCCATGGTGAAGTGGCTGACGGGGGCGATCTTGATAGGCTTCTCCGCGACTCCTGCCCTTTCGAGGGCTTTCCTCTGTGCGTCGACGGGGATGAGTGATTCAAGGCCTACCTCTTTGACTATCTTGGTTGCGTCTAGTAGGACGGCGCCGTCTACGCCCCTTCCCTCGGTGACCTCCCTCATCATGGCTGCTGAGAATTGGTCGCGGGCCATGGTTGTGAGGGGACGCGTGGTTATGTTGTACTTCTTGACGATGTCCTCGCCCTCCGAGTTGATGACGGTGCCTTTGTCGACGAGGTCTCCATAGATGACTACGAGGGGGTGACCCTCCTCGGCGAGTCCGACTGGGACGAATTGGGTGAACTCCATGTCCCTGAGGGTGGCTCCCGCCTCGTGGGAGAGGGCGTAGCCGTCGCCGAGGAGTGATAGGGGGCAGTCGGTTCGAGAGTAGAGGGCGCCGCAGCCGCCGGTGGCGAGGACGGTCGCCTTGGCGTAGATGGTGACTGGCTCGTTGGCGTACCCCACTGCTCCGATGATTTGATTATGGTCTATGAGCAGTCTTGAAATTGTGCAGTTTTCTAGGAACTCGACACCCCTCTCTTTGGCGTAGCTGACGAGGGGCTTGACGAAGCCTAGACCGCGTGCTTGGGGGTTATCTCCGCAGGTGGCTGATCCCTTGCGTATCTGTATCGCCATGCCGAAGCGTTCCAGCTCCACGATCCTGTCAGGACCCTCCTCGACGAGGACATTAACTAGGTCGGGGTCGCAGAGCCCCTTCCCAGCGTCTAGGGTTGCCTTCAGGTGTTCTTCCTTCGTAGCACCTCCAATGGCGGCCCTGAATGAGCCGTTCGTGACGGCGCTCGCCGTCTTCATCCCCGCTGGTGACTTGGAGACAACGAGTGTGTGGGCGCCGAGGCTCTCCGCCTCGATGGCTGCGCGCAGCCCTGCAGCACCGCTTCCAATTACAAGAACGTCTGGTGTGTAGGTGGTCATCGAGGTGTGTTAGAGTGCGTGGGTTTTGAGTCTTTTTAATGGCGTGTTTGGGTTCATTGTTTTAACCACTAATAATACGTTACTTAATCAGATTCAGCTTGTCTACGAAGAAGCAGCTGCTTGAAAGAGTCGAGGCGGACAAGGAAACAATCACAAACTTCCTCCGAGGGTTAATCGCGGCGAAGAGCCCCAACCCCCCCGGGGACACTCGGGAGGCAGCGTCCTACGTCGCCAGGTTCCTCGATGGTAGAGGAATCCAATTCAAGACGATGGGACCCGACGCCGAGAAGCCAAACATCGTTTCCAGTATAAAATTTAAGAAACCCGGTCGAAATCTCGTCTTGAACGGTCACATCGACGTCTTCCCCGTCGGCGACGGCGAGGGTTGGAAATACGACCCGTGGAGTGGCACGCTCGCGGAAGGCCGAGTCTACGGGAGGGGCGCCTGCGACATGAAGGCAGGGACAACCGCCTCAATCTATACCTTCGCCATCCTCCACGAACTGAGAGAAGAACTCCACGGCAGCGCAACCCTCACGGTGGTAAGCGACGAGGAGTCGGGTGGGCGACTGGGCTCCGGCTGGCTTGTGGACAACGTCCCCGATGTCAAGGGAGACTGCTGTATAAACGGCGAACCCAGTAGTCCCTATACCCTCCGCTTCGGCGAGAAGGGAATACTCTGGCTGAGAGTCACTGTCCGCGCCCCGGGGGCACACGGCGCCTATACCCACCTCAGCCCAAACCCCGTCAAGATAGCAGCCAAGTTGATCACGGACCTTGAGGCGCTGAAGGACATATCGGTTCCATACCCCGCGGACCTCGCTAAAGCTATTGGTGAGGGGCGGCAAGCTGCTGAGAGGGCTCTGGGTCCGGGGGGCGCCGATGTGATGTCCCACGTCTCAGTCAACATAGGAGTGATCCATGGTGGCCTGAAGGTCAACATGATACCCCGAGACTGCACATTCGAGTTGGATCTTCGCCTCCCCCCTGGTCTGTGCAGGGAAGATATGATGCCTTATGTCGAGCGTATCGTTGCCCGCCACCCCGGGGTCGAGGTTGAGGAGGTTCGGTATGATGGTCCACTGTGGAGTCAACCCGGTGGGGAGATGGCGGAGATAATCCGGGGGAACGCGCGTCTCCTCGGCGTCGACCCGAAGCCGATTATTAGCTTGGGGGGCTCCGACCTCAAGTTTTGGCGTAGCGTTGGCGTCCCGAGTTACTACTATGGTCCCACGAACCATGGTATGGGGACCATCGACGAGTACGTTGAGGTTGAGGAACTCCTGCACCTCACTAAGGTTCACCTGCTCTCCGCGTACGAGTACCTGAAAAGAATAGGTGGATAGATCGGGAATTAGTGAAAAATCACGCTTTGTGGACTTAGTCGATAATTTTACATAAGCAAACGCCAATTCTAGGAGTCGATGGACGGGAAGAAGACAGATGAACGACTCATACGAAGAGGAGAACTAATACTAGACCCAACCACCCTGAAGAACCACGTAAAAGAACTAGAAACCATGAACAAAGGCAGGATAGGACGCCCCTACACCCTACCCAACGGCATCATCCCAC
>Ga0315288_10005489_pt1 | contig 16133 bp, 11 predicted proteins | sample YL17G11_20_MG_FD_203454 | JGI IMG/M metagenome (GOLD analysis project Ga0315288, IMG submission 203454) | Sediment microbial communities from Yellowstone Lake, YNP, Wyoming, USA - YL17G11_20 | ecosystem: Environmental > Aquatic > Freshwater > Lake > Sediment | place: USA: Wyoming | collected...
TCCAACGACTCCAAACATATGATACAATATACTTGTGGACATGACTTTACCTTTCGAATTTTTCCAACAAGTGTAAGGCCATGTCCTTTTTCATGCAATCCCACCTACCCATTTCTCGGATGAACCTGACTTTGCCGTCATTGGCGGGACAGTAGCCATGGACGCTGACCCACATTGGCCGGTTGAAGGCGTATGATCATCTCAGAGACCAGATCACGGCCAAAGTGATGGAGCTGTGCCGGGCGTTCCCCATAAACCGGGCCCCAGAACACGTCTGACGGGACTGCGCCGCTTGGCGCCTGTCCTTCGCCAATCCGGAATGTTCTCCTCGGCGTAGAAGCCCTTCTTTTTTAGGCCGTGCCTTGCGAACGTTTATTCCAGAGCATCACCGCGCCGAGACCGAGCAGCACAAGTGTAGCCGGCTCAGGTATGTATGAGACGTAGATGTCTCGCGTAGATCTTCCTCCCGGCTGGCCCATGAAGTAAAAGGCCATACCATCACTGCTCAGGCACGGAAAATTACTGTGACCACCGGGAATATCAAAGAATGACAGATGTTCGACGTTGCCAAAAAGGCTGGCTGTGGAATCTCTGGTGGCTCGAAACAATTGAAAACTGCCGTTTCGGTCGGACGAGAAGTATAACTCGAGGCCATCCGGGGAAACAAACGGATGCACATCGTGGAACGCTGAATTGACCCCAGCGAGGTTCATCACGTCACCGAATGGCACGTTCTTCTCGGGGCGCGTCGCCATCCAGATATCGTGCTGGCCCACTCTGTCGGGGATATCAGAGCCATGGAAGAAAATGGTTAGTTCGTCCGGCGTGAGCCTCGGTACTTGAATGTAGTTGCCAAGTGCATTTAGTTCTGAGAGGACTACACCCTGTGGCCAGGGGCTATCAACTGAAGCTCGTTCGCTCATTCTGATGTACCATCCTGTCGATTCTTCTGTGTGATAATACATCCGCAGGTTGTCGGGGGACACCCAAGGTGCCAGAACATGGTTGGCCGGACGATTCAATTCGCTTATCTCTGTCACCAACGTGAACGGCCCGGATGGGATGTCCCGGGTGGCCTGGTATATCCGGCCATAATAGGAAGCCGGCGTAAGGACTCTCGAAAAGTACAGGGTAAGGCCATCAAAGGACAAAAAAGGCGCCCAGTCTTCGCCTGGTTGGATATTCACTTCTGTTAGTGGTGCCGGTGTGGTCCAGGTCGCCAGAGCCGGCGCGGACAGACCAAGTGCCACCGCCAGCAGCATACTGATTTTGATTCTCATTACCCTTACCTCCTTCAGAACACCAGAAACCCACTATCGACATAGGCTCAAGAATGGCAGACCTCCTGTTCACGCTATTCCATAAGAACTTATGATACTATAGTCCGGGCTGGCGTGTCAAGAGAATTGTTGCATTTTCTCGGACTTTTGCTACAAAAGCGTTCTGTCTCCCGCTGGAATCAAGGAATTCAGCCCACCAGGGCAGGCCGGCGGCTGATATTGTGGTTGTCGGGACACTGCTAAAGCCGATGATAGTGACGGAGTTTCGGCTGGCCGTTGAGAGCAGCCAATCTGGGTTCTGGAAGATTATGTTGGGCAAAATAAAACGCGACCTTGAACAGGGCAGGAGCCTGATGACTTTTGCATCTTTGCAGGCTGTCGGCCAGACATTCGGGATGGTCGCGCCGCTGGTTGTTGCAAAGGCATTTTCGGCAGATTTGTTTGGAAGCTACTCACTATCGAAGATGATAGTGTTTTTCTTTGCCGCCATATTGGTGTCTTCGAGCCAGGCGCCCTTTATCGTATTTGCAAGCCAGGAAAGGACGCAGAGCGGCAAAATAAACAGGGCCTTCACTGTTCAACTGATGTTCTTTACTCTTGGTTTGTGCGTATTTGCGGGATTGGCACTACCCTTGAGCAGGCAGATGATGGCCTTTGCGGGAATCAACGCCGGAGACTTGCTCTTTGTGCTGCTGGCCTTTGTCGGATTGGCGATGGAGGCCTTCGTCTGCAACCTGTTCATGGCAATGGGGCAGAGGGTCAGAAGCTCGCTCGTTGAATTGGTTTTTGGCAGCTCGAGCCTCGGGTTCATTATAGCATTCTATTTGGCCGGCAGAATTAACCTCAGAACCGTCTTCCTTACGTATATCCTCTCGGCACTTGTGGTGTTAGTCACATTCATCAAAGCCATTGACTTCCGCCAGTTGCTGCCTCTGAAGATCGATAAGCGGTATATGAAAGACATGCTGACTTTCACCAAGTGGATTATGCTCGGCGCGACAGCGCTGTATTTCGTGAACTGGGGTGACAATTTGGTCCTGAGATACTACAAGTCGATGGCGGATATCGGCGCCTACAATCTCGGATACCAGATTTTCAAAGGCGTCGTAATGTTGGCCCTCATCGTCAATAGCTATTTCCTTCCGTTCGTCAGCCAGCACATTTCGGACGGTCCCAGGATGAGAGATTACCTTTCGAGAAAAAGGCCGAGGATATTCCTTGTGGGCGTCTTTTGTATAGCCCTGCTTTTCCTTGCCGTCCCGTACATCTTCAACTTCTATGGCGGAGAATACAGGGACGCAATCGCGGTTCTGAGGGTGCTGCTCATAGGTTCGGTGGCAGTGTTGCACACGGTCTTTTATATTCCTATTCTCAATGCGCTGAAGCGATACAGGGTTCATCAGACTATCAATGTTCTTCACGTATCGCTTAATCTGTTTCTTGACCTGGTGCTTGTGCCCGCGATGGGGCTGCTGGGCGCCGCTGTCGCGACGACAATCGCGTACTTCTGCCAGGCTGCGATGTTTGAGATATACTTCAGACTCAGGCTCAGGAAGTTGTTTTGGCAGTGACCGCTCCTATCTCTTGACCGCCTTTATGGCCAGGACATAGCCGCTTGTTGGCAGAGTCTTACTCAGCCACGGTTCGACCCGCCGGACAATTGCGATCAGGAGCTTCTTCAGAGCGGTTGGGAGGTGGTACGGCACCAGAAAGCCGGGAATATAACACACACCCGCAGAACGCACTATTTCGAGCCCGTTGTTCTCCAGAGCGGACGCAAGCTCTTTGAACGTCTTCCATTCGTCGTATGGATGACGATGTTTTAGTCGGAGAATTCTCTGGCAGATTATGTAGCGATCGAAACCGTACAGGCTATGCCTGTTTGGCGTGGTAACTACGAGCGTGCCGCCCGATTTGAGAACTCTTGCCATTTCTGAAACGGCTTTTCTGTAGTCGGGGACGTGTTCGAGGACCTCGCTTGCGAATACTTTATCAAACGTCTGATCAGAGAACCTTAGATTTGTCAGGTCGCCGACCTCCAGCTCGACTCGCTGGATATTGCGCGTGGCCAGCTCTTTTTTGGCTTCTTCAATCATGTTGGGCGAGAAATCGATGCCAACGCACTTACAGCCGCTGGCGGCCAGTTGTACCAGGTCTCTTGCGTTTCCGCAGCCTGCGTCGAGAATGACCTCATCAGCCTGTGGGTCAATCATTGAAAGGACCATTTGTGAACGTACTGTCTGCTCGTATTGAACAATCAGATTGCCTGCGAGCCTGGCATTGCGGTCTGTCGCCGCCTCGTCGAAGAAGTCCCTTATGTCATTTGCCATCGCTCACCTTCAATCCTGCACAGGGAAACCATCTGCCCAGAACGCTACTTCTTTCTCGCAACCAGCATTGTTGTGTCGGCGCATTTGTGCTTGTACAGTTCATAAACAGCCCTGCTATACGAGCCCCTGCAAACAAGATAATCCCGTTTCAGAATAATCTCAAAGTCCTGTGCACGTAACAACTGCTCGACCTTCTCCCACTCTATGTGGTCGTCCGGCCAGACGTGAATGTCGCCTTCGCTTACGTATCTCGGATTAAGCCGTTTCTTGATGAAATTGATGTAGAACCTGAAACTCAACACAAGGCGCAAGTATTTTCCGGGCAGTTGGCCTTTTGGAACTGCCGCCCTCAGGAAATCGACATATTCCTTCGATTTCCTGTAGCGGGTTTCGTTTGCCTCATGGTCCAAATAGACTATGCCGCCCGGCTTCACGACTCGGCACATCTCCCGGACCAGAAGCAGGTAATCCGGGACGTGGTGGAGAACGGAATATGCCGCAGCGATATCGAAAGTGCAATCGTCTATATTCGCCAGGTCTCTGCCGTTGAGCCTGAGAGTCTTGGAAAGTCCGGTCTTTGAGAAGTTCTGCTCTATGAGTCTGAGGAAATTCTCCGAGACATCAGCCGAGACGGTGAACAAGCCTGAGTCAATCAAATGCCTCGTCAGATTGCCCGACCCGCAGCCGACGTCAAGGGCCCTCAAGTTTGCCCGGCCGGACTTAATAGCTTTGGCCGCCTCTTGAAGTGCGTCGCGTAAGCGGGCCTGCTCGATATCGTTGAAGATCTCATCATGGATCTTCTCGTACCGGCGAGCAATTCTGTCATAGGCCTTAATGTTGAATCTTATGCTCTCTGTGTTGCGCAATACTTCGCAGTATATCTTCCGGGTAGCTTCGACATATTTTTCAACCGTGAACTCTTCGACAAGCCTGCTGCCGCCTTCGGTCAGGCGCCGGCGGAGCTGCTCGTCGCTTGCCAGCCGCCCGATGGATTTGCAAATCTCCTCCGGGGTATTTTCCTTCAGGAGCAGACCCGTCTGCCCGTCCGTGATGTATTCGGCCATTCCGCCGGCCCCGGATGATACAATAGGGATTCTCATTCTCATCAGTTCCAGGCACGTTATCCCGAAAGATTCCAGCCGGGACGGCACAACACCGATATCGAAAGAGGCCATTATTTCCGGAACGTTGTCGCAGAACCCCAGGAATCTGAATCGCTCACTGATGCCAAGCTGCTGCGCCGACTTCTTCAGGCGATTCCGGAGGGACCCGTCGCCGACGAGAAGGAAAAGGTATTTTCCAGATTGCTCCAAAAGATAAGCAGCCGCCCGGATTAGCAAGTCCGGTCCTTTCAAGTGGTCGAGCCGGCCGACATATCCCACCACGACGTCGCTGTCGGAAATCCCGAGCTGTTCTCTGACCGACTTGACTGATATTTGTTCAGGGTCGAAAACGCCGAATTCCACGGCATTGTGCAGAACTCTGATGCGGCCGCGCTCAATTCCAATTTTGCGGCTGAGATAAGCGGACATATATTCGGATACCGCAATGAAAACCGCTACCCGGCGCCAAAGGAGCTTTAAGGCCGCTCTATAAAGGGTGTACTGGAGTCCCTTGGCGAACACGGGGCCGTGCTCATAAACGATGAGCTTGGCTCTGCAGAAAAAGCTCGCGAGCAAACACGCAATTATTGGCTTAGTCAAGTGGGCCACGAGGATGTCTATATCATAGTCTCTGCAGAGCCTCAGAATCGTCCAGAACTTGCGCGGGTCATAGTTGCGATAAGGCCGAGTAATGACGGTGCCTTTTATCGGCATCTGGACCTGCCCACATCGAAGTGGATATACGTAGCTCTCGACCTCGTTACTGTCCATATTCTCCACGAGGTGTTTGAGCACAACCTGCGCGCCTCCACAACCCAGACTACCAATCACATGCAGTACTCTTATAGCCATCTCATCCTCCGACCCTGCGTTTGCGCTGTGGCGGCCGGTCGTTCATTCTTCAAGTCATCCATTTTTTGTTCCAGAGGTTGAACATCATAATGCTCCAGAAGAGTCGGGAGTAGTCGGCGGAGCGTCTCTGGTGTTTTTGCCATAATTTCATCAGAAAATCCCGGTCGTAATAGTCAAACGTCGGCTCGGCAAAAACCTCCGTGCGAGCAAAATCCCGCAGCTCGTCCCTGAAATAGTGCGCCAGCGGGACGCCGAAGCCCATCTTCCTGCGATAAAGGATTTCGTGCGGCAGAATATCGCTGAAGGCCTTCTTGAGGATATGCTTTTTGTCTAATCCTCTTACCTTGAAGTGTGGAGGAATCCTCGCGGCAAATTCCACAAACGTATGATCCAAAAATGGGACCCTGACCTCGAGACTAACGGCCATCGAGGCCCTGTCCTCTTTGGTCAGCAGGCACTCAGGCAGATACTCCTTCGTGTCGAAGCTCAGGGCGTTGGTGACGTCGTTATCGTACTTGAAGTGTTCGGCAAAGTCGTGGAATTCGGCGAGGTCCCGGTCTTGCTCGTCGCCGCCGCGGAACATATAGCTGAACAGTTTGAGGTAAATCTCCCACGCCTGGTCCTTCGGGCCGAGGAAGGTCTGAAGCTTGTTGAGCATATCGTTTCGGAGCAAGGTATTGATTGTCCGCACGGAGAGACTCAGTATTTTCCTGGCGGGCGCGGGCAACCGATTCAGCTTCTTTAGCACGCCGAACTGGAGATACCGCGGGTAGCCTGCGAACAATTCATCGCCTCCGGTTCCTGATAGAGAGACGGTGACGTACTTCCTGGCGACGCGGCAGACAAGGCAGGTCGGTATCATCGAGGAGTCGCCGAAAGGTTCATCGTAATAATAAGGCAGTTGCTCGATCAGGTCCCTTACGCTCTTAGCATTGAACTCGATCTCGTGATGGCGGGTCCGGAACATATCCGAGACTATTTTTGCATACTTCGATTCGTCGTAGCCTGGCCGGTCGAACTTTATCGAGAAGGTGTTCAGCTCCTTGACGTACTTTCTCATAAGGGCGACTATTATGGAGCTGTCAACTCCGCCGGACAAAAACGCCCCCAGAGGCACATCGGCGATGAGCTGGGCCTTCACGCTTTGTTCGAGCCTCTCTGCGATTTCTCGCTTGGCCTGCTCCTCTGTGATGGAGGTATCGCCGTCGAACGACAGCGACCAGTAGCGCGCGTTCTCAGTTATCTTTTTGGCCGCGAGGTCGTATATAAGGTACGAGCCAGGCAGAAGCTTTTGAACGTTTTCGAGAATAGACTCGCCTGACGGCGTATATCCGAAAAGCAGATAGTGGTTCAGAGCCGTTTGGCTGACCTGTCTTTCGATGTCGCTTTTCAGAAAGACTTTCAGTTCAGAGCCGAATATGAATCGCCCGGCGTTGTGATAGTAATAGAGCGGCTTGATTCCGAGGCGGTCGCGCGCGAGGAAAAAGAGGTTCTCTCTTTTGTCGAAGATGCAGAAGGCGAATTGGCCGTTGATTTTCTCGAGAAGGCCTGTCCCCCATTGTTCGTAGGCGTGGATGAGGACCTCGGTGTCCGTTTTCGAGACAAATTTGTGGCCTGCCTCTTCAAGGGTATCGCGAAGGCTCTCGAAGTTGAAGACCTCGCCGTTGTACGTTATGCAGATAGTGCCATCTTCATTGTAAATGGGTTGTCTTCCTTTTTCCGAGAGGTCGAGGATGCACAGTCTCTTATGCCCGATCGAGACGCCGTCGCGGACGTGAAATCCTTCCTGCTCAGGCCCCCGGTGCTCGAGCAGCGAGGCGAGAATCTCTATTTTGCGTTTATCTTCCCAGTTGAAGCCGACTATGCCGCACATTTATCGCACCTTCTCAAAAACAAATTCGTTGCATCCGGTGCATCCTTTGGTCTTGTTGAACTTCGTGAGTCTGAATCCGCGGGCGCCGAAGAAGTCGCTGACTTCGCTTACCGAGGCGTACTGGTAAGGGTATCCGCCGACCCAATCGACAATATCGGTATAGAAGCGCATTCCCCGGTCTCTCTTGAGGGGGTTTCGCCGCGAGATCATCACCGCTGCAAGAAACTTCACCGCAAGGATCGGATAGACGATGACATTCTTTGCGAATTTGGGGCTTTTAACGTACGTGAACTTTATCATCTTCCAGATGGGCGAAGTGAAATGCTTGTTGTAGATTGCGATTACAAGAGTCCCTTTTTGAGCGACGAGCTTTATCGCAGCTTCAAAGGCTTTGTACATATCGCCGGTGTGGTGGAGCACGCCCCAGCTATAGACAACGTCGAACTGCCCGCAGACGAGGTCTTCATTCAGTATGGACTCGACTCTGAACTCGATTGTATCTCTTCGAACATTCGGGTCCCATTGGGCGATTCTATCAACAATGTTCTTGGCGGTCTCGACGGCCTGTGGGTCGAGGTCGAAGCCCACGACCCTCCTTGCGCCGAGCGCACTTGCCGCTGCGGAAAACAGGCCGCTGCCGCTGCCGATATCGAGGAATGTCCTGCCTTCCAGGTCGGGTATAAGTTGACGCAGTGATTCCTTGGCTGCTGCATAGTCTTCCGGCCGCAGGCGCTTAGCGAATTCCGTCCAGTTTTCTCCGAAGGCGAATCTGTCCATTTCTCAATCGATCCCTGTCAGAGCAACACGCCCCGATTATACCAGCCTGCGAAACACATCCTTGTACCGCTCGGCGATTCTTGTGATGTCGTGATTCTTCTCGACGTAGCTTCGGGCATTCGCGCCCAACTCCAGATATTTGCTCCCTTGGAGCATAGACCTCAGCGCATCGGCAAGTCGCTGCCGGTCGCCGCTGCAGCAGATTCCGCAGTTGTGCTTATCGAGGAATTCGTCCGGATTGACGTTGAGCGACAGGATGGGCGTCGCCCATTTTCCCGCCTGGATGAAGGTGTTTGGAAAACCCTCGGCCCTGCTTGTATTTACGAAGACCTTTGCCTGCTGGAAATAGGCGTCAATCTCACGGAACGGCACGTATTCAACTAACTTGAGATTCCCAACGGCCTTCGCCCGAGCAGCCAGAGAGCCGTAGTTTTTATCACCTGTGGCCTGCTGACAAATCATTACAAATTGCCGGTCGGGGACGTTCCGGGCAAGCTCAACGAAGACCTCAGGCTGCTTCAACTTGTCGCTTCGCCCGGCCCACAGGACCGTCTCCCTGCGGTACTGCTGAAGCGGTCCGAGACAATGTCCGTTGGGTATCACGACAACGCCTCGGCCGATAGCACGCTCCAGGCTGGCCTTGTCACTTGCGTTCTGAGCAAAGACCACCCGGGCTTGGCGCAGCGCCCGGTCAAAAGCCCTGCCGAGGAAAAAGTGCTGCCTATGATAAGTCCCATCATATTCGACCGTGCTTGCCGTGCGATAGACAAAGATTTTGTTGTTCAGCCGGCAGAACAGCGCCGCCAGAGGCACGCCGGGCGAGGCCGTCTTGAGCATATAAATCCGGGCGTCGGCCTGTTTCATCGCCCGCCATATACGTACTGCATTTGCAGCGGCGCCCCTGCTGAAGTCAATGCCCTTGACGAGCGTGACCGCCTCGATTGTCTCTGTCTGCTGCTGCCCGTAGTCGCCGGTGATGAAGCTTATGGCAAAATCCCCGTCTTTGGCAAGCTCGGCGGCCAGGAAATACAAATCCACTTCCGCCCCGCCCACGACATCATTCACCCGCGGGTTGAACAAGGGGTATGCCTTAGGGGCAATAAAGCAGATTTTGATCGGTAAACGCTCAGCGGCCATTTTTGTCGGCAACAGCCTTCTTCTCAAACACGAACTCATTGCAGCCAGTCGGCACGGGCGCCGCGACGAACTTGATACACTCAAAACCCTTGTTTCCCAGGTACTGTATTATCTGCTCCTTGCTTGCATATTCATACGGGTACCCGCCAATCCAGTCTATTACATCGTAATAAAAGCTCATCCCCCTTCTTTTTTTTCGAAACGGATTGCGCCTTGTGACGATAAACTTCGCCAGCGCGATGACGACATAGAAAATCCATACCATAAGGCGCTGCGCGAATCCGGGAACCTTGTTGTAGAGCCACTTCACGATTTTCCAGATTCCACAGGACCAATGCCTGTTGTAAATAGCCGCGACGAATAATGATCCCGGCTCCACAAGTCCGCAGGCTATATCAATCGCCCTGTACATATCGCCTGTGTGGTGCAGGGCGCCCCAGGAGTACACAATATCGAATTTGCCCAATTGCGGCACATCGGGGTCAAAGATGGATTTATGATGAAATGATACATCGTTCTGCGCGGCAAATCTCTGTTTGTTGCCGATGGATGTCTCGACACTTTCCTTTGATATATCGATACCGATCACCTTCCGCGCGCCGGCGAGCGAGGCTGCGATCGCAAATATCCCGCTGCCGCACCCGATATCGAGAAAACTGCTTCCCTTAATCCTGCCGGCGGGCATCAACTGCTCCAGCGACTCAAAGGCCGAGTCAAATCTCTTCTGGTCAAGTGCGTTGTCGCAGAATGCCCGCCAGTTCTTGCCGAAGTCGAAGGCGATATTCTTTTGCTCATCCATTACAATGGCGCCAGTAATTGAAGACGAAAATCAGCCACAAATCCCTGGCGTTGTCTTCCCTGTTGTTAATATGACCTTCAAATAAATCCTGAACATAGGCATAGTCCAGCAGATTATGTTCGTAGTATCTGCGATCCGTCAGAAAACTCCGAACAAAATCTTCACCCTTGATCCATCTGGAAATAGGAGCGGTGAAGCCTCTCTTGCGCCTGTGCACTATATCCTTAGGCAGATACTTCCCCGCGATCCGCTTCAAAAGCCACTTTGTCCTGAGATTCCTGACCTTGTATTTCTCCGGCAGAGACAGAACCAGAGGCACCAGCCGATAGTCCAGATAGGGCACCCTGACCTCCAGCGAATTGAGCATCGAGGCCATATCGACCTTCTTGAGGATATCTTCGGCAAGGTAGTTATGAATGTCGCTTAGCTGCAGCGCAAGCAGGCTCTTCCCCGACCCGCAGGGGATAAGGGATTCAGCCGGCACGAAATTCTCCCTCAGCAACTTCGGCCTCTGTAAATCGTTGAAAGTGGCCATCCACCGCAGGTGTCTTCCAACGGCATTGAGGTCGGAATCCCTCACGAATCTCCTTAGCTTGAAGGCGAATGTCATCTTTTTATCGGACGGCGGCAGCAAGTCGATCAGGCGCTTCGACGCCCTTATCGCGGTACGAGGCACATATCGAGCGAGCTTGTACGCCTTGTACGTATCATAGCCGCCGAAAATCTCGTCGGCGGCGTCGCCGGACAGAGCGGTAGTGACCCGCGCGCGTGTCATCCTGGAAAGCAGATAGGTCGGGAAGATAGAAGCATCGCCGAATGGTTCGTCCATATTATCCAGTACAAACCTGATAGTTTCTTCGTTGAACCCGACGTAATCGACATGGTGACTGGTGTTTATATGCTCTGCAGCGCGATTCGAATACTTCACCTCGTCGTAGGATTCGTCTTCCTTGAAGCCGATTGAAAAGGTCTCGAAGCCCTTGTGCTTCCTGGCGATGATGGCGGAGATGAGCGACGAGTCCACCCCGCCGGAGAGAAAACTGCCCACCGGCACGTCCGCCACGAGCCTCTTCTCAACCGCGTCGATAATAATGCCTTCGACCGAGTCCAGCCTCTCCGCGAGCGAAAGGTCCTGATTCCCGGCTATCTGCCGCTCGAGATCGTAGTACTTTGTCAGCGTCAGCTCTTTGCGGTTCAGGTCGAACAGGAGGTTTTCCGAAGGCCGCAGCTTGTAACAATCATCAAATATGGTCAGGTTGTCGCCGATGTACTTCTGATAGAAAAAGAAATTCACCGCCGGGACGTTTATGGTCAGGTCCAGGCCGTGCTGTCTGATGGCTTTAAGCTCCGAAGCAAAAATGAATTTGCCGTTGCGGAAGTAGTAATATAAAGGCTTTACGCCGAATCGGTCCCTTGAGAGAAAGAGCGTGTTGTTTTTCTTATCATAAATGCAGAACGCCCACATCCCGTTGAATCTCTCCACGCAGGCCGGCCCCCACCGGTGGTAGCTGCACAGCACCACCTCGGTATCGGTATCGGAGACGAATTTATAGCCCTCCGCCTCAAGCTCCTCCCTGAGCTGCTTGAACCCGTATATCTCGCCGTTATAGACAATAGCTAAGTTCTCGAATTCCATCGGCTGATGGCCTTTGTCCGAGGGGTCCATAACAGCCAGCCTTGTATTGCCTATGGACGCGTTCGAGTCCGCAAGGAATCCCTCATCATCCGGGCCTCGATATCGCAGTGTCCCGAGCATCTTTTCAACGAGGGCCTGACTGTTCCAGTTAAACCCGGCTATCCCGCACATATATTCTGAATCCGTCACCTGTCCTGCTTGTTCTGCACGATTTGGTGATAATGTCGGATATATCGGTCCGCCACTGAGGACCACGTGAACGAATTTGCCCTATTCCTCGCCGCCTCGGACATTCGCCTGTAGCCCTCCCGGTCTTGCGCTATTTTTTTCACCGCCTCGGCAATTGTCTCGGCGCTGGCCTCTTCGAGCACGATACCGTTATCCCCAACTAACTCTTCAACGCCTTCACATCTTGTCGTAACTATCGGCAGACCTGACGCCATCGCCTCAAGCATCGCATTGCTCATTCCCTCCTGCATTGTCGCGCTTACCAAAATATCGCTCTGGCGGTACAGCCGCGGCATCTCTTCCGCGACGAGTCTGCCCGTCATTTTAATGACCTCGCCGAGCCCCTTCTGCGATATGCTCCGGCGAAGCTGCTGTTCCAGCGCCCCGCTGCCGACTATCGTAAGCTGCGTCTTGAGGCCGTTCTTATGCAGGATTTCAACCGCGTCAATGAGCATATCGACTCGTTTTGTCACCGACAATCGCCCTACCGTCAGCAGCCGCAGCATCTCCTGCCGTGCCCCTGCCTCAGCGGGATAGAACCGCTCAAGGTCAACGCCGTTGGGAATAACGTCAATCGAGACATCGGGCAGAAACCTCAAGGCCCGCTGTCGCAGCCCCTCACTGCACGCAACCAAAGCAGAGGCCCGTCTCCAGATTCGCTTGAAGACCGGGCCGAGAATCTTGTAATCTATCTTTAACCTTGCGTGCTCACCCGGGACGTCCGAGCCGCGAAGAGAGATTATGTATGGCAGCCTGCGCGCGGTCCGCAGGCACAGGTAGCCCGTCGGGAAGCCGAAGAATGCATGCGCCAGATCATAATTTCTTTGCCGCACCAGCCTGCGATAGTGGGACCCAGCCTTGACCAGCCACTCTATCACCTCGACCTTGCGCCAGAAGTGCAGGTGCTTTTTGTGAACCCCGACTTTGTAAATCGTGATGTTCTCGGCCAGCTTCTCCTCAAAAAACCCCGGCTTCGGCCCCGAAGTCAGAACATCGACCGTCAGCTCGTTATTCCCTGCGTATTCCTTGAGCAGACAGAGGTTCGCATTCCCGGCCCCCCCGCCGATAGGCGGGAACTCGTAGTTGAGCATCAGAATATTCATCTTGCTCGTTTTTACAATCATTTACCCCATTATCGCCGATTTGCGCACATCAATCAAAGGCTTTTGCCTAAATCGCAAGCCCAATCGTCCATTAACGGTCATCGGGACATTCTTCGATGCCATCGTGTCTTTGTGCCTTAGTGGCCCACATAATCCTTGCAAGGGGTACTGGCGGGCGGTAGGATAGGACCATAAAGCCGGTTTGCACGGAGCAGAATATGTCAGAAATGGATCAATGCCCGCAGGTTAGCGTCGTAACGCCGCTGCTGGATGAGCAGGACAATATCCGCCCGCTGTATGAGCAGATCACCCAAACCCTCAAAGACAGGTACGAATACGAAATACTCTTCGTCGATGACGGCAGCGTCGATGGCAGCTTCGATCTCTTGGCCGAGATACAGAAGGGGGACGCAAGGGTACGCGTAATCCGTTTTCGCAAGAATTTCGGGCAGACCGCCGCTCTGGCCGCCGGGTTCGCCCACGCCCGCGGCGAAATCATCATCGCAATCGACGCAGACCTGCAGAACGACCCCGCCGACATACCAAAAATGATCGAGAAGCTCCACGAAGGATTCGACGTCGTAAGCGGCTGGAGAAAGAAGAGGCACGACCGCGTCGCCACAAGACTGATCCCCTCAAAGATGGCCAACTGGCTTATTTCGAGAATCACCGGCGTCAAGCTCCACGACTACGGCTGCACGCTCAAGGCATACCGCAAGGAGGTCCTCGCCGAGACAAAGCTATACGGCGAGATGCACCGCTTCATCCCCGCGCTGGCGAGCTGGAGCGGGGCCAGAATCGCCGAAATGGTCGTCAACCACCGGCCGAGGACCGCCGGCGCCCCCAAGTACGGCCTGGCGCGGACGTGGAAAGTGCTATTGGACCTTATCACGGTCAAGTTCCTCGGCTCGTACTCGACCAAGCCCATTTACATCTTCGGCGGGCTGGGATTGTTTAGCACGCTGGGCGCCGTCGCCTTCGGCCTGATCGTCCTCTACCAGAAATTCGCGGACAATTTTTCGATGAACAGAAACCCGCTGCTGATTCTAACGGCAGTGCTTATGATCGCCACCATTCAGTTCATCCTGATGGGCCTGCTCGCCGAGCTTCTGGTCCGGACGTATCACGAGTCTCAGAACCGTCCCACTTACGTGATTAGGGAAATCCTCGAATCAAGCGCGGAGAAGGCAGACCAAAAATGAGCAAACCCGCGCGAAAAATCATACCGTCGAGAAGACACACCAAGCCCCAGCCCATACAGGACCATCCGAAGCCCGGAATTCCCAGGTGGATTCTGCCGTTGGCTCTGATTGCTGTGCTGGGGGGGATACCGTTCCTGCTTGGTAAATACTTCGAGATCAATTATCCCGACCCATTCGACAGCGGGATGTACGTTTACTCGGCCAAGTACATCCTTGAGGGCGCCAAGATCGGCGTCGATGAAATCCCCAGCGCCCAAATCGGGACTATGCTTGTAAACATCCTGGGCGTCCGCCTGGGCGGCTTCAGCGAAATAGGCCCCAAACTAATTCAGGGGTTTCTACAGGCGGCGGCACTGGTTCTTATGTTTGTTGCGATGAAAAAGCTCTTAGGCACGCTCGCCGGCGCAGTCGGCGTTATTGTGGCGTCAGTTTATCTTTCCGCTCCCGCGATCGCCAAGTTCGGCAACGTCAAGGAGCAGCACATGATCGCCTTTATGGTGATCGGCGCAAGCTGCTTTGTCTTATATCAGCTAAACGGCAAGTGGTGGCTCGCGGTTCTGGCCGGCGCCTTTGTCAGCTGGGCCCCACTGTTCAAGCAGACGGGGACGACGGTGATTGGGGCGATTGGGCTGTTTGTAGTTGCTCAGCCGATCCTGAGGAATAGAACTCTCAGGCAGACGGGCGCTGATATTCTGCTTTTGTTAGCCGGCGTTACGGCGGCAATCGCCCCGTTATACCTGTGGATACTTATCTGGGACGTGAAGCTGCCTTTGCCGTATTCATTTGTCTGGACGACCGTTGCGAACATGCTGCCTGCCAAAGCCGCATCCGCCGGCGGGGCCACGCCGGACTACGTTTCTGCCGGTCGCAAGGCCGTTTCGCTTGCCAAGCAGGCTCCTATGGTGTTTCGATATTACGGTCTGCTGATACTCCCGGTGACACTGGCGGCGTGCTCGATTGTCGCGCGCCTGGCAAGAGTAATCCAGGGGCGGCTGCGCGGATCATTGGCTGCTGCAAAACCGTATGACCGGTTCGTGCTTCTGTTTGGGCTGTGGTGGCTGCTGGATATGGCGTTTGTGTGGATCAGTCCCAGACCCTACGAGCAATACTACCTTCCTCTGAACGCCTCGGCGGCGATGCTGGGCGGATACACAGTGGGGCTTTACCAGGACAAGGTAAGGTCGGCTGTGTCCAAGCCGCCGTGGCTCGCAGCGGGGGCGCTCGGACTGCTGGTAATGATGGTCCTGTCCTGGCACATATTCTTCGGGGTGACCAGGAGTCCCGCGACAGGGGCGGATTACCGGGACCGGGACGGTCGATTGACAAGGCAAAGAGGGTATTCTCAGAAGTGGGATGAGATCCGGCTGCGCAAGAAAGAGAACCTCATCGGCTACTGGGAGATCGCGGGCGATTACATCCGGCAGCAGTCCGAGCCGACGGACAAAATCTACGTTTGGGGCTGGATTCCGGGGATATACGTCAGGGCCCAGCGGTTTAGCTCTGCGCCTTCGGCGTGCACGAGTGAAATGCAGGTGTTGCCGCCGGCAGCCTTGTCCACAATGGTTGCAGGACTGCTTAGCGCCTTTGAGAAGCAGCCGCCAGGATTTATCGTTGACACACACAACAGGCATTTTCCTTATGATGGCCGACCGCCGCTGGAGCTGTGGGCGCGCCCCCCGAAGGCCTGGGTGGCGCCCGAAGGCTTAACCAACGAGGGATTTCTCAGGCCCGATAATCCAGCCGCCGTGGAGAAATACGAGGCAGAGTATGCTAAGGCGCTGCGTGAAAAGCAAGAGACCTGGCCGGATGAGGC
>Ga0315288_10005492_pt1 | contig 16125 bp, 10 predicted proteins | sample YL17G11_20_MG_FD_203454 | JGI IMG/M metagenome (GOLD analysis project Ga0315288, IMG submission 203454) | Sediment microbial communities from Yellowstone Lake, YNP, Wyoming, USA - YL17G11_20 | ecosystem: Environmental > Aquatic > Freshwater > Lake > Sediment | place: USA: Wyoming | collected...
CTCCGCGGTCATGGTCCTGGTCGTGACCGGGGTCGGCTTTCTCATCCACCTCTATTCCGTCGGCTATATGGCCCATGATAAAGGATACACGCGGTATTTCGCCTACTTGAACCTTTTCACGTTCGCCATGCTCATCCTCGTCCTGGCCTCGAACATGGTCCTAATGTTCGTCGGATGGGAGGGCGTCGGCCTCTGCTCGTACCTGCTCATCGGCTTCTGGTTCGAGAAGCCGAGCGCGGCCGCCGCCGGCAAAAAGGCGTTCATCGTCAACCGGATCGGCGACATGGGCTTCATCCTGGGCCTTCTGTTCATCTTCGTCGCGATCGGAAGCTCGGAGTTCTCGGCCATCAACAAGGCCATCGGCCAGGGCCTGTTTCCGCAGGCGCTGGCGACACTCATCGCCATCCTCTTGTTTGTCGGGGCGACCGGAAAATCGGCCCAGGTTCCGCTCTATGTCTGGCTGCCGGATGCCATGGAAGGCCCGACCCCCGTCAGCGCCCTCATCCATGCCGCGACCATGGTCACGGCCGGAGTCTATATGGTCGCCAGGCTGAATCTTCTCTTCACCTTTTCGGGGACGGCCGCCGATATCGTCGCTCTCGTCGGCGCTTTGACCGCCGTTTTCGCGGCGACGATGGCCCTGACCCAGAACGACATCAAGCGCGTCCTGGCCTACTCGACCATCTCTCAATTGGGCTACATGTTCATCGGCTGCGGCGTCGGCGCATACGCGGCCGGCGTATTTCATCTCTACACCCACGCTTTCTTTAAGAGCCTTCTTTTCCTTTCGGCGGGCAGCGTCATCCACGCCCTGTCCGGCCAACAGGATATGCGCAAAATGGGAGGCCTGAGGAAATATCTGCCCCGGACGTTCCCGCCGTTCCTCATCGGGGCGATCGCCATCTCGGGCATCCCCTTTCTGTCCGGCTTCTTCTCTAAAGACGCCATCCTGACTGAAGCCTTTGCCCAGGGGCGGTATTTTATTTGGGCCCTGGGGCTGACGGGCGCCGTCATGACCGCTTTTTACATGTTCCGACTGATCTTCCTGACCTTCTACGGCCAAGAGCGGATCGAACATGAGGCTAAACACCACCTCCATGAATCGCCCAAGAGCATGACCGTTCCCCTAGCTATCCTGGCCGTTTTCTCCATCATCGCCGGATATATCGGCCTTCCCGCCGTCCTCGGCGAAAAGGCCGATCTGTTCAAGCGGTTCCTCGAGCCGGTCATCAAGCCCGGGGCCGAAGGCCACATCGGCGCCGGCACCGAGTGGCTCCTGATGCTCGTCTCGGTCGCCGTGGCCGCCGTCGGGATTTTTGCGGCCTACGTCTTCTATCTCCAAAAACCCGGGATCCCCCACACGCTCGTGGCCCGATTCCCATGGCTCTATAAACTCCTCTACAACAAGTATTTCGTGGATGAAATATATGGGGCCGTCATCGTCAATCCGCTGGTCAAAGGCTCGGATTGGGTCTACGGCCATTTCGACCTCAAGGTCATCGACGGCGCGCTCAACGGTTCGGCCTCGGCGACCGGCTTTTTCGGCAAGGTTCTCAGCTTCGTCCAGACGGGTTTCGTCAAAGACTACGCCCTGGCCTTCCTTCTCGGCGCGGTCATCTTTTTAGGAGTCCTGTTGTTCTGATCATGAGCATACCGATCCTCAGCCTGATCACGTTCCTGCCGCTGGCGGGCGCCCTTCTCCTGATCTTTCTGCCCAAGGAGAACAAGACCCTGCTCTACGGCATCGCCCTGACCCTGACCGCGGTCGTGTTCCTCGTCTCGCTCTCTCTGTACTTCGGTTTCGACGCCCAGGCCGAAGGCCCCCAGTTCGTCGAAAAGACCGGCTGGCTGGGCTTCGGCATCCAATATCACCTCGGGATCGACGGCATCAGCCTGTTCCTCGTCCTGCTCACGACCCTGCTCATGCCCATCGCCCTGCTCTCCTCGTGGTCTTATATCCAAGTCCGGATCAAGGAATACCTCATTTTCATGCTCATCCTGGAGACGGGCATCATCGGCGTCTTCATCTCCCTGAACATGTTCCTCTTCTATGTTTTCTGGGAGGCCACGCTCATCCCGATGTATTTCCTCATCGGGATCTGGGGCGGGAAACGGCGGATCTACGCGACGATGAAATTCGTCCTGTTCACGATGCTCGGCAGCCTGTTGATGCTGGTGGCCATCTTCGTCCTCTATAATCTTTATTACAAAGCGACCGGGACCTACTCGCTCAACATCTTCGATTACTATAAAATGCTGCTCGATCCGAAGCTCCAGACCTGGCTCTTCCTCGCCTTCGCCCTCGCCTTCGCCATTAAAGTGCCGATGTTCCCCTTCCACACCTGGCTTCCCGACGCCCATGTCGAGGCGCCGACAGCCGGCTCGGTCATCCTGGCCGCCGTCCTCCTTAAAATGGGCGCCTACGGCTTCATCCGGTTCGCCCTCCCGCTTTTCCCGAACGCGGTCGAAAAGTTCCTTCCGGTCCTGTCCATTCTGGCCATCATCGGCATCATCTACGGCGGCCTGATGGCCCTGATCCAAAAGGACATCAAATCGCTGGTCGCCTATTCGAGTGTCAGCCACATGGGGCTGATCATGCTGGCCCTCTTCTCGCTCAACATCGAAGGCGTGACAGGCGCCATCTACCAGATGCTCAACCACGGCCTCAGCACGGGGATGCTGTTCCTGATCGTCGGCATCCTCTATGAACGGTCGCACACCCGGCTGATCAAGGACTTCGGCGGCCTGAGCAAGCAGATGCCCGTCTTCTCGGCCTTCTTCCTGGTCGCTCTGTTGTCCTCGGCCGGACTGCCCGGCCTGAACGGCTTCGTCGGCGAGATCACCTGTTTCTTCGGCATCTTCGCCGCGAACAAGACGTTTGCCATCCTCAGCGTCTCGACGGTCATCCTGGCCGCGGCCTACCTCCTCTGGATGTTCGAGCGGGTGATGCACGGGCCGATCACAAACGAGAAGATTCTTTCCTATAAGGACATGAACAAGCGGGAGATCCTCTATCTCGTCCCGGTCGTCGTCCTGATGTTCTGGATGGGCCTCTATCCTCGACCTTTCCTAAGTAAGATCGAGCCTTCCGTCGCCCGGGCTATCGCAGGCATCAAATCCGCCACAAAGGTTTTCGTCCAGAAGCCGGAAGCCGTCCCGCCCCAGGTCAAGATTCCGGAAAGGAGCGCCGACATCCGATGAACAGCTTCGGCGCCGTCGTTCCGCTCCTGCTCGTCGTCGGGGCGGCCTTGGTCGTCTTTCTCCTCGAGGCCTTCCTTAAAAAAGAGAACAAGAACTATTTGGCCTATTTTTCGCTTCTCGCTCTCATCGCCACGGGGATCCTTGGCGCGAGAGCCTGGAAGGCCAACCTGTCCTATTTCGATGGGATGCTCCGGCTGGATAATGCAGCTCTCTTCCTCACCTTCCTCTTCCTGATCGCCGTAGCCTTCGTCATCCTGATCGGTATGAAATACATCTCCATGCAGGACGCCAATCACGGCGAATTCTACGGGCTTCTCCTCCTCGCCCTCTCCGGGCTCATGATCATGGTCTCCTCGACCCACTTCATCGTCATCTTCCTCGGGCTCGAAGTCCTTTCGGTCTCGAGCTACGCGCTGGCCGGTTTTAAACGAAAGGACGATAAATCCTCGGAATCGGCCATCAAATATTTCCTGATGGGAAGCTTCGCCAGCGCCTTCCTCGTCTTCGGCCTGGCCATCCTCTTCGGGACCGCCCACGCGCTCGATATCCCGGATCTGATCGACTTTTTCAAGACCGGTCCGGATAATCAGGTCCTCGGCCTGGTCGGGCTGGGCCTCGTCCTCGTCGGCTTCGCCTTCAAGATCGCCATCGTTCCGTTCCACATGTGGGCCCCCGACGTCTATGAAGGCGCCCCGACGCCGGTCACGGCCTTTTTCTCGATCGGTCCGAAAGCGGCGGGATTCGCCGTTCTCATCAGGGTTCTAGCCCCCTATTGGGACGCGGGTTTCAGGTCGGGTAAACTCTTCGGTTTCCTCTGGGCCCTGGCCGCCTTGACCCTGCTCGTTGGCAGCTTGATCGCCTTGCCCCAGAAAAACATCAAGCGATTGTTCGCCTATTCAAGCATCGTCAATGCCGGATACATGCTGATCGCCGTCTTGGCCGGCGACGGCACAGGTCTGCTGTTCTTCCTCACGACATACTTATTCATTAGTATCGGGGCCTTCGGCTCGCTCATCGCCTTGACCGGCAAAGGCCGCGAATACAACGATCTCGAGGATTTCGCCGGCGTCGGATTTAAATATCCCTGGATCGGAGCGATTTTCGCCGTCTTTCTCCTGTCGCTGGCCGGTTTTCCGCCGACGGGAGGATTCCTGGCCAAATTCTACGTCTTCGTCGCGGCCGTGAAGCAGGGATTGACGCCCCTGGTCCTGATCGCCGTCCTGGCCAGTCTGATCTCGGTTTATTATTACCTGCGCATCGTCATCTATATGTACATGCGCGAGCCGGAGCGCGAGGTCAACATCGAGATGGAAAACCCGGCGCTGTATCTGGTTCTCTTCCTCTGCCTCTACGGCGTCCTCCAGTTGGGATTGTTCCCCGGTAATGTCCTCTATCTCATCAAGCAGGCCGTCGCCGCGCTCCTCTAGACATGGTCTTCGGGCTTGATCTTCAGTCCCTGTTTTCAGATAACCCATAAAAGGAGGGTCCAACCATCATGCTGAAAAGGCATCCGCAAATCGTCGCTATCCTGGGCATCGTTTTCCTTCTCGGTCTGGCGAATGGTTGCGCGACCAAGGTCGAACCGGCGGACCTCGTCGTCACAAACGGCAAGATCGTGACCATGGATGCGATTCTTCCCCAGGCCGAAGCCCTGGCCGTCCGCGGCGGCAAGATCGTCGAGGTCGGCAAGGCCAAGAAGATCGGACGCTACGTCGGCCCCGCCACGGAGGTCATCGACCTCGGCGGAAAGCTGGCCGTCCCTGGTCTTATCGATTCTCATCTCCACTTCCAGGGTATCGGCCAGGCGAAGCTCTCCCTCGACCTGACCAAGGTTAAGAGCTGGGAGGAGATCGTAGCCATGGTCGCCGAAACCGTTAAGACCGTTAAGTCGGGCGAATGGATCACCGGCCGCGGCTGGCATCAGGAAAAGTGGAACAAGAGGCCCGAACCCAACGTCAACGGTCTTCCCCTCCACGACGCCCTGAGCAAGGTCTCTCCGGACAATCCGGTCGTGCTGACCCACGCCAGCGGGCATTCCAGCCTGACCAACGCTAAGGCCATGGCTCTGGCCAATATCACGGCCAAGACGCCCAATCCTTCCGGGGGCGAGATCATCAAGGACGCCAAGGGCCGGCCCATCGGCGCTTTTCTCGAGACGGCCCAAGGCTTGATCCGCGGCGGGAGGCCCAGAGGCCAGGCGACGCGGACGCCCGCCGAAATCGAAGCCCAGCAGATGAAGATCATCGATCTGGCCGACAAGGAGTGCTTGTCCAAAGGGCTGACGAGCGTTCACGACGCCGGCGTCGGTTGGAGCACCGTCGAGCTCTATAAGAAGGCCATCGACGAGAGCAAGATCGGCGTCCGCCTCAACGTCATGCTCAGCACGGACAACAAACAGCTTCAGGAGAAAGCGGCGGAGTACCGGCTGATCGGCTACGGCGCGGACCACCTGACCGTCCGTTCCATCAAACGCTTGATCGACGGCGCCCTTGGCTCCCACGGCGCCTGGCTGCTGGAGCCTTATTCCGACCTGCCGGCGAGCTCAGGCTTGAACACCGCATCCGTCGAGAGCCTCAAGGAAACGGCTCGTATCGCCATCGAGAACGGCTTTCAGCTCGGCGTCCACGCCATAGGCGACCGGGCCAACCGCGAAACGCTGAACATCTACGAAGAAGCGATGAAAGCCCATCCCGACAAGAAGGACATCCGCTGGCGCGTCGAACACGCTCAGCACTTGAGCTCCGCGGACATCCCCCGTTTCGGCGGGCTCGGGGTCATCGCGGCCATGCAGGGGATCCACTGCACTTCGGATGGGCCCTGGGTCCCAATGAAGCTGGGAGCCAAGCGGGCTGAAGAGGGCGCCTATGTCTGGCGGAAGCTCATCTCCTCGGGCGCCGTCATCTCCAACGGAACGGACGCGCCGGTCGAGGATGTCGATCCCATCCCTTCTTTCTATGCCTCGGTGACGCGCAAGATGAAGAACGGCGAAACGTTCTACCCCGACCAGAAGATGACCCGCGAGGAGGCCCTGCGCTCCTATACCCTGAACGGGGCTTATGCCTCCTTCGAGGAGACGATCAAGGGATCGCTCGCGGCCGGCAAGCTGGCCGATATCACGGTCTTATCCAAGGACATCCTGACCTGCCCGGAGGAGGAGATCCTCAGCGCTCAGATAATTTATACGATCGTCGGCGGGAAAGTCCTCTACAAGAAATAGATCGTCTCCGCTCTCCTCAGCGGAGCGATTTGAAGGCTTCGAATTCGCGGTTCAATGCCTCCGCGTCCGGAGCGCCCTTATGCACGAGCACTCGGTAGCGCAGGAGCATTGATCGACCCGCCGGTATCACGTAAGGACCGGAGAATAAAGGGGCCGAACCGATATAGCTGATCTCGTCGTCGTCGCGGCTCCGGTCCCGCCACCAGGGCGTCGGAAAACGCGGATTGCCGGGGTGATCGAAGATCGTGACGCCGGCCGGGCCGAAATCGGGGTCGGCCACTCCGGTCAGGTCGATCCACTTGGCGGCTTTCTGATGAACGTCCATCGCTCTGCTCCCTTCGCTGTTGAGATAACGGGGTTGGGAGAGTTTCGGCGATCCGCGGAAGAAAAGTCCCGCGTATCCCGTGTCCTTATTGAGCTCGACATCGCGGTCGAGGGCCGTGAAGGTGCCCTGCCAATCGATGATATAGCTCCCGTCCGCGCGCGGCAGTCCGGCCCGGATCACTCGTTTCTCCTTCATCACGACGACCCCGTTATGGCGATAGGCGATGTCCATGCTGATGACGGCGCCGTCCGCCGCGGTCTTGATGTCTTCTTTGCCCGTGAGTTCAGTTCGGCCGGCCGGTTCGGAGGCCGGGTCCTTGAGGTCTTTGAATTCCCAGTAATTCAGACCGTTGATGAATTTCCAGGAAAACCACAAAGCCCGATGCCAGGGATGATCCTTCGGCGAGAGCCCGGTCAGGACCGGACCTCCCGGCAGAGAGAGGGGATGAAAATAGGGCCAGTTGTCCTTGGGCGCGAAATGGAAAGTCCAGAGCGTCTGTCCATCGGCGAGAAGCGTCAATGCGCGTCCCGGATCGTGTTTCCACTCAACCTTCGGCGGCGAAGCCGTCCGCCCAAAGGCGACCAGCAAGACCGTCCAAAGGACTCCCAGTCTCCATTTTTTCATGGCCTCTCCTCCGATCTCGAAAACCCGGTTTTTATCGGCACGGCGCCCCGTCTCAGCGGCCTGGTCGGGCCGCCGCTTTCATGATCTTCTCGATATCCGCGATCTCCTTGGGGGCCCGGACGGTGAGGACCTGATTCCCCGTTTCGGTGACAAGCACGTCGTCCTCGATGCGGCAGCCCATGCCGGCGTATTTCTTAAAGATCGGAGCGACCTTCGCCGCAAAGGCCTTGAACTCGTCCTCCTTGACCTGGGCTCTCGGACCGCCCGGCATCGTCTCGAGCATCTTCTCGGGAAAATAAAGGCCCGGCTCCATGGTCAGGACCATGCCCGGCTTGAAGGTCATCCCGTTCCTCATCTCGCGGGAGAACCAGTTCCAAACGTCGTGGATGTCGAGACCGATGCCGTGGATGAATCCATGCTGGATGAACAACCGCCTTTGCCACGGGCTGGCGGGATCGGTGACCAGGCCGAGCTTGGCCAGTCCATTGAGGAGAGCGTCTTCAACGGCGGTCTGGGTTTTGAGGATGCCGTTCCCGGCGACCATCAGGCGGATGCCTTCCTTCTGGGCCTCGAGAACGACGTTGTAGATCTCGGCCTGCTCTTTGGTGAAGCGGCCGTTCACTGGAACCGTCCGGCTGATGTCCGACGTGTAGCGCTCGAACCAGGCGCCGATATCGAAAACGATGACGTCGCCAGCCTTCATTTCGCGCGTCGTGGAGCCGAAATGGACGTTGATGGAGTTGGGACCGGAGGCGACCTGAAGAAAGGACTGTTCGGCGCCGCGGCGGATGTAATGGTATTGAAGGATGGCATTGAGGTCGAGCTCGCGCGTCCCGGGCTTAGCCGACTTGAGAGCATCGATATACGCGTCGGCGGTGATGTCGATTGCGGTTTGGAGCGTCTTGATCTCCTCGGGCGACTTGACGATGCGCATTTCGGCCAGGATCGGATCGATATTGGCGATCTCCGCGGCGAAGGCCAGGGCCGAGCTGCCGCCGATCGCTTGGAGGACGCCGTCGAGCGTTGAAAACGACAGATAGATCCTTTTTTGGGCGGCGCGGCTCATGAAAAACTTTCGAAGGTCCGAGGACGGAAGGACATCCAGAGTCTTTGGGGCCGGACCACTCCATTTTCCCGACCGGTTGAACAAGGTTTCTCTTTTCTCGCCTTCGCCCGCCACAACCAGGACGGCTTCGGGCTCCATGATCCCGGTCAAAAAGTAAAAATCCTTGTTCTCTTGGGGTCCTCGGGCGCTGGGTGTCTGGGCCGGAACGACGGCCAGGCCTTTCCCGACGCGCTCGCTCAAAGTTTTACGGCGGCTGGCCGCGGCGTCGGCCGAGGTCTGGGCTGAAACCGGGTTTATCAAAAGGGCGGTCAAGATCAGGACCGAAACGATCCAGGGGAACGATTTCTTGGGGATGTGCATGCTCGGCTCCTCTCATCCGGCAATTGAAAAAGACTATATCATTTTTGGCCGAACCGGGACAATCACCTGCGTTCAAGAATAAGAATGATAACTTGAAAGGACCGACGAAAAATCGGCTTATCTAAATTGCATCATCGCCCCCGCGGTGGGGTTAAGAGACCTCAAACTCCCCCCGATGAAGGCGCTGATCTCCTCGACCTTCCAGCCTTTCTTGATGAGCCCGAAATAGAACGCCCGTTTCGCCTCCAGATCGTTGATCCTGTCCGTCGACTTGACCAAAGCGATCAGGTTTGTCGCGTCGCCCAGCAGTTTTTTGGTCTGGTCGGCCTTGTTGAGAGTGCCCTCGATATCATTCAGATCGACATCGACGCTGACGACCACCTTCTTGGAAACCGCGAGATCCTTAAACGCGGGGGTCAGATTGTAAGTTCCAGTCACCAGAAACGCCTTTTCCGCGGCGTTCAGGATGTCGCTCAATAAGTCATCCAAGGGATTGGCGAGGTGCAGAACGATGCTGTTGCTCTCCATCGTTTTTATAGCCGCTTTCCCGGCGTCGGTCAGACGGCCGTTGACGATCCAGGTCCCATCGTCTCCCGAAAATTCCACCCGGCCGATCCCGAGGGCGTTGGCCGCCATCTCCAGGAACTTGACGTCCCCGAGGAAGACGGAGCTCCGGACTCCCTGAGCCAGGTCTTTACGGACCGGAGTTTGAATCGCAGGGGCGGCCGGAGCGGCCGGCGTCATAAAAGCGGCGGCGCGGGCGGCCAGCATCGCCTGGGCCTGGACCTGGGCGTTCCTCGCGACCTCGCGTTCGTACATCTTCGCCAGCAGGGCGCTTTTATCGGGATAATCGGTGATCCGCCAGGTGCTGCCGGCGAGGGCCGTATTGATGTTGACAATCCGCATCATGAGCGAATTGTAGAGATAGAGACGGTCCGGGACCAGCAGATTGACCGCCGTCTCGTCGGCCAGGTTCATCGTCCCCTGGACGACGAACTGGGCCGTTTTCCGCATGATCTCGGGTTCGATCTTGACCGCGTCGTCGCCGCTGTCGTGGTAATCGGGGTGACCGCCGCCGCCGCCCGTCATGAGGGCCATGGAGACGATCCCTTTGGTGATGAACGTCGAATGGTCGCTGCCGCCGGGCCCACCCGTGTTCGGCTTGACCACGGCGATCACGTCGGGATCTTGATTCCGCTTGATCACCTTCTCCCAGATCTCCGGAAAGTTCAACGCGCCGGGGGCGTCAATGTTATCACCCAAGCCGACCATGTCGCAATTGAAGTTGGCCACGACCTGGTCCATCTTGATCCCAGCCGGTGGATTCGTGCCGAAATGATTGGATCCCAGAAGACCCATCTCCTCGCCGCACCAACCGGCGAAGACGATAGTCCGTTTCGGCTTGAATCCGCCCTGGCCGAGAACGCGGGCGGCCTCCATGGCCGTGGCGACGCCCGAGGCATCGTCATCCGCGCCGTTGTAAACGACCGATCCCCGGGTTCCGAGATGATCGAGATGGCCGCCGATGACGATATATTGGTTCTTCAGGACCGGGTCGGTACCTTCGATCTTGCCGATCACGTTCAATCCGTCCCCGCCGGCGTATTTCTTGATCTCGTCATATCCCTTCAAGGCCGTGGCGACGCCGGTCGCCTTAGACCGGGATTTTTTGGTGCGGATATCCCACCGGATCTTGTTCAGTTTTTGGCCGTATTCACGCGTCGACTCCTGGGGGCTTTTCAGGACGAGAAGGCGGAAAATCCTCTCGGTGATGTCGAAGGCGAGAAAATTCCGGGTGATTTGAGCGCTCCCGGCCTGGGCTTGCCCGCCGGGGCCTCCCATCATGATCATGGCGGCCGGCTGGGCGGCGTCGGGATTGTAGAGCAGGATAGCCGCGGCGCCCTTGTCATAGGCCGTTTTGATCTTGACCGCGTCGGTGACGTCGCTGGCGGTCAATCCGAGGGCCGGAGGGGCCGCTCCGGCCGTTTCCGTAAAGAATCCTCTGGGAGGAGCGAACGAATCGGGATTGCCTTTGAAAGCCAAGACGACTTTTCCCTGCACGTTCAGGCCGGCGTACTCATCCAGGCCTTTGGCCGGAAGCGAAAGGCCATAGCCGACGAAGATGACTTCGGCCTTGACCGTCGTTTTGGCTGTCGACAGGCCGTTCACCGTGAAATCGGCGTCGTCGAAATAGAACGGACGATTGCCGACGTTTAGCGAAGGAATCCCGACGTTCACGGTCACCGTATTCTTGATCGGGACCTTTTGAAAATAGGATGTTCCGCCGTCCCCGCATGGCTTGAGCCCCCATTCTTTGAACCGGGAAGCGACCCACTCGGCCGCCTTTTGATAGCCCGGCGTCAAGGTTTGGCGGCCTTCAAGCTGGTCCGAGGCGAGGTGCTCGATGTAGCTTTTGGCTTTGTTGCCGTCCGCGCGATACGATTGGGAATAGGCAGAACTAAAAAAAGCGGCCATGAATACAGCCGCCGTAAGAACGACGAAACATTTGCGATTTCGCATGTCATACCCTCCTTAAGGTTATGAAAACAGAAATATATCGCCCCCAGCGGGACCATGTCAAGAAAGAAAAATGTCAGTCGGCGAGAGCGGCGTCGACGGCGGCCTTGGCGTGAAGCGCGGTCGTGTCGTAGAGTGGAACGGACGCGTCTCCGGGTTTGACGAGAAGGGGAATTTCCGTGCAGCCGAGAATGACGCCTTCCGCGCCGCCGTGGCGCAGCCGGTCGATGATGGCCAGATACTCCGCCTTTGAGGAATCTTTGATGATCCCACGTCCGAGCTCAGTGTAGATGATGTCATGGATACGCGTCCGCTCGTCCGGGTCCGGGACGAGGACGCGGAGGCCGTGCTTCGTTTCAAGACGTTTTCTGTAAAAATCCTGCTCCATCGTATAGCGCGTTCCAAGAAGCCCGACGGTCTTCACCTTGCTCCGGAGGATTTCCGCGGCCGCGGCATCGGCGATATGAAGCAGGGGGATGGCCAGGGCGGCGGCTACAGCGTCGGCCGTTCGGTGCATCGTGTTGGCGCAGATGACGAGGACGTTCGCGCCGGCGTTTTCGACACGGATCGCGGCGTCGACCATGAGAGCGGTCAACCGGTCCCAGTCGCCGGCTTCCTGAAGCTCTTCGAATTCTCCGAACTCGACGGAATACAGGACGCAGCGGGCGGACGCGGAACCGCCCAGGCGCCGCTGGACGTCCTCATTGATCAGGCGGTAGTAATCGGCGGTCGAGTGCCAGGTCATGCCGCCGATGAGACCGATCGTTTTCATCGTGAAACGACTATATGCTCGGCCGCGGACCGCTGTCAAGGACGCGGGGCTTTTTTCATTTCATTGCCGCTCCGCCGGTTTCAAATCTTGCGGCGGCGGTGCGTCGGGGACGGCGCACGAACCAAGGAAGGCAAAGGCGTCGTCCACCATGGCCGCGGGCGATGCCATGAGGACGACCCCCACGGCCGCGGCCAGCACGATCACCGGTTCGCTGTAGACGGCCCGTTCGCTCATCGGGCCTATAGCAGCATAAAGAGTCAGCGGACACCTGGACCACAAGAAAGGAACGGCTGGAGCGGGACATAAGCCGGATTCTGTTCCCGCGCGCCGAAGCGGCGGGGGCGGTTATTTGTCTGGCCCCGCGATTGCTCGCGGGGACGAGCGGCCGACCCGCCCCGGGACGGGCCATCCCATATGGGGCTCGTTTGGCCTTGCTCCGGATGGGGTTTGCCCTGCCCCTGACGTTACCGCCAGGGCGGTGAGCTCTTACCTCGCCTTTTCACCCTTGCCCTCGCGGGCGGTATGTTTTCTGTGGCACTTTCCCCCGGTCGCCCGGCGCCGTCGTTAGCGGCCATCCTGCCCTGCGGAGTCCGGACTTTCCTCCCCTACTCCTCCTCTGGAGAAGCGGGAGCAACCGCCTCGCCCACTCCAGCCGTTATTTTAATGCCGTATTGCTCGAGCTTTTTATAGAGGTTCGATCTCGGCGTGTCGATCTCCCGCGCGGTTTGGGAGATGTTCCAGTTGTTTTCCTCGAGCTTGGCCAGGATGAAGTCCTTCTCGGCCAGCTCGCGGAAATCCTTGAGCGTCTTGACCTTGTCGGCCTCGGGGAGGAAGACGTGGTGTTCTCCACGGATCTGCTCGGGCAGGTCCTTCTTCTCGATCGTGTCCTTGTCGGTCATGATGAGCAGGCGCTCGATGACGTTCTTGAGTTCCCGGACGTTTCCTTTCCACGGGTTGCGCACCATCGCTTCGAGGGCGTCCTCGCCGAATTTCTTGATCTTGAAGTTGTTCTCCTCGGCGAAGTTCCGGCAGAAATACTCGATGAGAAGAGGGATGTCCTCTTTCTTCTCCCGGAGGGCCGGCGAATACAGAGGCACGACGTTCAGGCGAAAATAGAGGTCGTCGCGGAAGTTGTTCCGTTCGATCTCCCGTTTGAGGTCCTTGTTCGTCGCGGCGATGACCCGGACGTCGACCTTGCTGATCTTGTTCGAACCGACTTTCTGGACCTCGCCCTCCTCAAGGACGCGGAGGACCTTGGATTGCGTCTTTAAACTCATGTCTCCGATCTCGTCGAGGAAGATCGTCCCGCCGTCGGCCTGGTCGAACTTGCCCGTTTTGCGTTCGGTCGCGCCCGTGAACGAGCCCTTCTCGTGACCGAAGAGCTCCGATTCGATCAGCTCCTCGGGGATGGCGGCGCAGTTGACCTGGACGAAATTTTCCTTGGCCCGCAGGCTGTTCTGATGAATGGCCCGGGCGATGAGCTCCTTCCCTGTCCCGCTTTCGCCGTAGATGAGGACCGTCGCATTTGTCGGGGCCGCCGACTGGATCTCCTTCCAAAGCTTCTTCATCAGCGGATGGCTGCCGATCAGCTCATAATGCTTTTCGGCCTTTTTCTTCAGATCCAGGTTCTCTCGCTGAAGCTTCTTCTGGTTCAAGGCATTTCGAATGGAGAGCAGGACCCGGTCGCGGTGGAGCGGCTTTTCCAGGAACTCGAAGGCGCCGAGCTTGGTCGCGTCGACCGCGTTCTGAATAGTCCCTTGCCCGGAGATCATGATGACCTCGGGAGAATACGGTTTGGCCTTGATCTCCTTGAGGATATCGAGCCCGTCCGCCCCCGGCATGCGGATATCGAGCAGGATGATGTCCACGCCGAAGGTCTCCTCGAGCTTTTGGAGGCCGCTTTCCCCGTCCCCCGCCTCGAGGAACGCGTAGCCTTCATATTCCAGGATCATCTTCAGCGATTTGCGGATATTCTCCTCGTCGTCGATGACCAGGATCTTGGCTTTTCGTTCGTTCTTCATCCGATCGTCCTTCGTTCGAGGTCATTTTACCATAGAAAACCCGCGTGCTCAAAAAAAAGGACCGCTCAAACCCTGGGGTCGCGTCTACACTTTCCACGGCGGCCGGGGCCCCGGGCTTTGCCTGGGGGTCCACTTCCGCCGTACTCGCCCGTGAATAAAAGCCACGGGCGAGTGGCGAGCCGAAGGCTCGACCCTTGACTTTTTTCAGGCAGAATGCAGACGCGACCCCGATCCGCGTAAAAAAAGTTTACAGGGACGGTCCGTCTCTCCGGCTACAACGGAGGAATCGCATTTGGTATAAAAGTTGCTTTTAAAAACAGAGAATGGGTAGAATAGCCGAGGTGTCGCTTCTCACAAGGCCGATTTCAAATAGGGCGGATCGAATCAAAAAAACTCTCTTGATCTTTGCCCTGGCCTGTCTGGCCGGCGGCTTCGCCTCTTCCCCCCAGGAAAAAGAAACCGAGAAACAGTTCACTCTCGACAACGGGCTGAAGGTCTTTCTCTATGAACGGCACAACCTTCCTCTGGTCAACATCGTCGCCGCCGTCAACGCCGGCTCTAAGAACGAGACCGACGAGACGAACGGACTGGTCCATCTCTTAGAACATTACATCCTATTCCGAGGGACCGAAGCCCGGAGCGGATCCGATATCGCCGGGGATATCCGCCGGCACGGGGCTTATTTCAACGCTCACACGGGCCAGGACCTGGCCGTTTTCGAGATCTCTCTCCCGGCCGAATCGGCCGACTTCGGCCTGGCCAACCAGAAGGAGATCCTCTTCGACCTCAGGATCGACGACAAGGAGCTTGAGTCCGAGAAGGAGGTCATCCTCGAGGAGTTGAGCCAGATCCGGGACGATCCGTTGCGCTACGCCTCCGCCCTGTGCTACCAGAATCTCTTTGCCGGACATCCTTACGGCCGGCCGGTCTTCGGCAAGACGGAGGCCATCAAGTCCTTGACCGCTGAGCAGGTCGGCCGGTTCTATAAGACCTATTTTATTCCGGGCAACTGCGCCCTGGCCGTCGTCGGCGAATTCGACCTGAAAGACATGGAAAGCAAGGTGCGGGCCGTTTTCGGAACGGTCCCAAAAACCGATTTCAACCAGGTCAAAGTCGCTCCTCCCCCGCCCCTCCGCAAAACCGTCGAGATCGAGGAAGCGCTCGACGTCCAGGAAGCCTATCTCGTCATCGGAACGGCCGGCCCCGATTTCACCAATGCCGATCAATACGCTTCCGATATCCTGACCGAGATCCTCGGCGGCGGGATCAGTCCCCTGCTCTATCGTCCCCTCAAAGGCCAGCGCGACCTGATCAACACCGTGGGGATGCGCTATATCACCCTAGCCCACGGCGGCGCCTTCGAGGTCTTCATCACTCTCGAGCCGAGACGCCTCGCCGCGACTAAGGCCCAGGCCCTTCAGTTCCTCCGGCAGGTGCGCAGTGAGAATTTCTCCCGGGACGACGTCCTCGGCGACGAAAAAATGTACACCTATGATTTTCTCGGGAGCGCCAAGAACCAGATCTCGTTCGGCACGCAGAAGGCCCAGGAGAACGGCCTGACCTTGGCCGCCTCCCTGGCGATGTACATGCTCCTTCAGGGGGAGGCCGCGCCGCGGAACTATCTGGACAATATCAAGAAGGTCACTTCGAGCGATCTTCGGAAAGCGGCGGCGAAATATCTGAGCAAGGGCGAATACGTCCTCGTCTCGATCGTGCCGAAAAAGAAATAGACGATGAAGACATCGGCCAAGGCGATTCCGGTCTTGTTGATGGGAGCGCTGATCGCTCTCTCGCCGCCGGGCCCGTCGGCCCAAGAGAAGAGCACCCTTCAGAAAATAACTCTCGAGAACGGCCTGACAGTCATCACCCAAAAGGACGGATCTTCGGCCGTGACCGTCCTCGAGATCCTGATCCGGGGCGGCCAAAAAGCCGAACCGGCCGGTAAAGAAGGCCTGGCCTACCTGACCACGCGCCTCTCGCTTGAGATCCCCGACATGGGCAAGGTCCAGGAGCTCATGGAGA
>Ga0315288_10005496_pt1 | contig 16117 bp, 12 predicted proteins | sample YL17G11_20_MG_FD_203454 | JGI IMG/M metagenome (GOLD analysis project Ga0315288, IMG submission 203454) | Sediment microbial communities from Yellowstone Lake, YNP, Wyoming, USA - YL17G11_20 | ecosystem: Environmental > Aquatic > Freshwater > Lake > Sediment | place: USA: Wyoming | collected...
GACGGCGTCGGCGATCTGTGTGGGGACGCGAAGCACCCGGATGCCATCTCTAAGCAGAAGAGGCCTCAGGACAGTGTAGGTGACGGCGAGCGCGGTTGCAGAGGGTCCCTGGGCAGAGGGAGAGGGGAACATCATGGCGATGTTGGTCTGGCCGGCCGCGAGGCAGCGAGTCGCGTCCAGGAGCATCATGCGCTCGCTGTACATGGCGAAAATGAAGCTCTGACGGGCGGCGTCTTCGTCGAGGAGCCGGCGGATGAGCGCGCCGACGCGCTGGCGGTCTGCGGCGACGGCGGGAGCGGGCGCTGAGCCAATACGCAGGTCATGCGCGATCTCGATGATCGTATCGGTCGCACGAGAAATGATGCCGTCGCCCACGAGGTATGCCAACATGGATGGTTGCTTCTGAAGAGCGCAGCCAACAAAGAGGAGGTCCTCGATGGCTTCGAGGGCGGCCTGATCATCGGCGGAGAGATGCGAGCTGATGGCTGCCATGACGAGCAGGTCGGCAAGGTTGCGCTGGGGTGTGAGGTCGGTGAGATTGCGGTTGATGACAGGGCTCTGGAGCTTGAGGTTCCACGCGAGGCCGGGCTTGCCGCGGGCGACGCGGGCCAGACGCAGGGCGTTGGGGTTGGACTGCACAATGGCGCGCAGGATGGCAAGTTGTTGGTCGGTGAGGGGGAGGTAGGGTTGATCCAACTTGTTTAGGAAGTCCTTCTGTTCATCGGTGAGCGTGATGGCTGCTGCTGCGGCGCGGAGGTCGATGGCGGCGTTCTGGTCGTCGGGGATGGGTTTGTCCTGGAAATCTTCGAGGGTGACGGGCTGGCCGAGGAGGCGGTATGCGTCGGCCTGGGCCTGGATGGCGTTTGCGCCGTGGCGGGACCAGGAATAATGGCCGAGGACCAACGCGACAATCAGGAGGACGAAGAAGCACAGAAAAATGCGGAGCTTGCGGCGACGGGAAGGGCGCGGCATTGGAGTTGCGGTGTCGGTCATGCGGGGATCATAGCGGGTATGGGGCGAGACACCAACGGGGTATAGTACGGGCCATTCGGGGTTTACAGGACCCGGCGTAAGGCAATCGACCTTGGGAACAGCATGAATGAGAGAGAGCGATTCGTCGCGACGATGCACTACCAGGAGCGCGATCGGTGCCCCATCTGCGATTTCGGGTTCTGGACGGAAACGATTGTGGAGTGGTACAGGCAGGGGCTGCCGGCGGAGGTGGCGTACGACCACTACGACGGCATACACACCGATGAGTTCTTCGGCATGGACCGATATAGCGGCGGGCCGACGGCGAACGTGGGGCTGTGCCCGCCGTTTGAGTTCCGGAAGATCGAGGATCGGGGGGATCATGAGGTGGTGCAGCAGGAAAACGGCGTACGCGTGCTGCGGAAGAAGTTCATGAGCTCGATCCCGCATCACGAAGGCCATCTGCTGGTGGATCGTGGAAGCTGGAGGAAACACTACAAATGGCGGCTGGACCCGGGGAACCCGGATCGGATGCCGAAGGACTGGGACGAGGCCGTGCGGATCTGGAGGGATGAGAAGCGGGAGTATCCGGTGAATCTGTGGGCGGGGAGCTTGTTCGGGTGGGTGCGGGATTGGATGGGGATGGAGAACGTCGCCTACGTGGTGTACGACGACCCGGCGTGGTTCGAGGAGATGGTGACGACGCTGGCGGACTGCACGATGTCGGTGTTGGAGAAGGTTCTGGCGACGGGGGGGAAGTTTGACGGCTGCTCGATGTGGGAGGACATGTGCTACAACGCGGGGCCGCTGCTGGGGCCGGCGCATTTCAAGAGGTATCTCGTGCCGCACTATCGTCGCCTCACGGAGCTGCTGCGGAAGCATGGGGTGGACGTGGTGTGGCTGGATTGCGATGGGAACATCGAGCAGTTGATGCCGCTGTGGCTGGACGCGGGGGTGAATTGCATGTTCCCGGTGGAGATCGGTACCTGGGGGGCGGACCCGATCAGGTATCGGAGGCAGTATGGGAAGGAACTGCTGATGATGGGTGGGGTGGACAAGCACATTCTGGCCAGAACCAAGCGGGAGATCGAAAAGGAAGTGAATCGGCTTGCGCCGCTGGTCGAGGAGGGGGGATTCATCCCGTTGCCGGATCATCGTGTGCCGCCGGATGTGCCGTATGAGAACTATCTTTTCTATCTGGAGATGGCGAGGAAGGTATGGGGGAAGGGAGTGAATCTGAAGCCGATGAAGGCGGCAGTCAAAGGGCGGGGATGAGGGGTCAGGCGAGTGATGGGCTTTTGTAGAGATGTCATTTATGGATAGGAAGTTCTACCTGGACATGGCCAAGGCGGGCGTGCGGATGCCGGTGGGGACGGATCTGGTGTTGCGCGAGAAGCCGGATCATGAGGCGATTCTGCTGGATGGGCGGCGGCTGGGTGGGGTCATCGAGGAGGCGGCGAGGCGCTATCGGACGCCGCTGGCGATCCACCTGATGGACCTGGGGCTGGAGAAGGAGTGGCTGCTCGAGCGGCTGGGTGTGTCGGGTGGGGATATCGCTTCGTTTCATTTCACGCAGTGTCCGGACGATGCGATGCTGGCGAGGCTGAGCCGGCCGGCGCCGATGAGCGCGCGGCTGCGGGCCAATGTGGAGGCGATCGAGTGCGTTGCGAAGGAGACGGACCTGGTGGCGGCGGGGATGAGCATCGGGCCGTTCTCGCTGATGACAAAGCTGCTGGCGGACCCGATCACGCCGGTGTACCTGGCGGGAACGGGAGTGAGCGGAGCGGAGGATGAGGAAGTGCGGCGGATGGAGCGGCTGCTGGAGATGGCGACGCGCGTGGTGCTGGAGTCGATCGAGTTGCAGGCCAGGGCGGGCGCCAAAGCGATGTTCATCGCCGAGCCTGCGGCGAACAAGGTGTTCTTTTCGCCGAAACAGATCCAGGCGGGCAGCGACGTGTTCGATCGGTATGCGATGTCGGCCGACCGAAAGGTCAAGGACCGCTTGAGCGAACTGGGGGTGGACCTGGTGTTTCACTGCTGCGGCGAGTTGATCGACGTGATGGTGGAGAAGTTCTGCAGTCTGGACCCTGTGATACTGAGCCTGGGCAGCTCGCGGAAGCTGTGGGAGGATGCGCGGCTGGCGCCGAAGAACATCGTGCTGTACGGAAACCTGCCGACGAAGCGATTCTGCTCGGACGAGCTGACGAAGGGGGAGGTGGAGAGGCTGGCGTGCGAGTTGATTGTGAAGATGCGGGAAGTCGGCCATCCGTTCATCCTGGGCAGCGAGTGCGACGTGCTGTGCGTGACCGGGGCGGAGGCGAAGATACGCGAGAAGGTCGATGCGTTCATGAGTTGCCGGTGCGGATGAACGTGGGAGTTGGCGATGCTCAGAGAGCTGGGCTGGAAGCGGAATTTCGGGAAAACGGTCGATCGGTTTGAGGCCTGGTGGGCGGGGGAGATGATTGATCGGCCGCCGGTGACGCTGCATGTGAAGCTGACGCGGGCGTATACGGGGCCGACGAAGTCGCACGCGGCGATTCGGGATCGCTGGCTGGATGTGGAGTATGTGGTCGAGCGGGCTGCGGCGGAGATGGAGCCGCGGGAATGGGTGGGCGACGCGTTTCCGCTGTTCAACCCGAATGTGGGGCCGGAGGTGACGGCCACGCTGCTCGGGTGCGAGCTGGAATTCTCGGAGGACTCGAGCTGGTCGACGCCGGTGGTGCGCGAGGCGGCCGATTGGGAACGGATCATCGCGATGGAGGCGGATTTCGACAATCCGTACTGGCGGACGATCGAGAGGATGACGGATTACGCGATCGACGTGAGCGGCGGGCGGTTCATGGTGGGCATGACCGATCTGCACGGGAACTATGACATTCTGGGGGCGCTGCGCGATCCGCAGGCGCTGTGTTTGGACCTGATGGATTGTCCCCAACTCGTGAGGCGCGCGGGGCGGAAGGCGGCTGCGGTCTACAACGAGGCCTTCCGACGGTCGTACGCGAAGGTGTCGGGGGCGGGGATGGGATCGACGTGCTGGACGCCATTTGTGCATGACGGGCCGGCGTATGTGCCGAGCAGTGATTTCTGGTGCATGGTGTCGCGAGAGATGGCGCGCGACATGGTGTTGCCGGATATTGTGACGGAGATGCAGGGGCTGGGGCGAAGCGTTTTCCATCTGGACGGGCCGACGGCGCTGCAGCACCTGGATCTGCTGCTGGAGATGCCGAGGCTGAACGCGGTGCAGTGGGTGTTCGGCGCGGGGCATGGGCCTGCGGCAAGGTGGATCGAGGTGTACAGAAGGATTCTGGCCGCGGGGAAGGGTGTGCAGGTGTTGGCGGCCGATGCGGCCGATGTGATGAGGGTGTTGGAGGAGATCGGGTGCAGGGGAGTGTGGGTGTGCGTGGGGGAGGCGTTTGACACGGCAGGTGAGGCGGAGTCCTTCCTGGGACAAGTGGAGCGGATGGCCTGCGGGTGAAAGGCGATCGGTCTGGGTCAGCAGGGGGGCTTCGCTGTTGGTGTATCACGCCGGGGAGGCGGTCTTGGGGTAGGCCTTAGCCCAGTTCTGGCCGAGGTGGGGCTTGAGGCGGCCGAGGATGATGATCCAGATGGAGGCGGCGAGCGTGATGGCAAGGCCGACGGTGAATTGGGTGGCGGCTGTGGCGGCGCGAGCGCGGTCGGCGGAAGGATCTTCCAGGCGGGCGAATCGCGAGGCGAGGAAGAAGTGCGAGGCAGGGATGAGGATCAGCAGGCAGAGCAGCTTTACCTGAAGCCAGCGGAGGCGGAGGAAGACGCGCGGATGTTGAAGGAAGAGGGCGGCGCCGAAAGCGAGGGCGCCCAGGAGCAGCGGAATGTGAAGGTACATGATCAGCAGGGAGATCTGGTCAAGGAGCATGAGGCGGCGGGGGTCGGAGGCGGCCAGCGAGGGGAAATCGCTCGCGAGCCAGATGGCGAGGATCGCGGCAAGGGAGCCGAGGTAGAGCGCGACGAAGATGACTTTGGGGATGAGAAGAAACGGCCGATACCCCCGGGATTCCTTGCGCCCGTACTGATTGGTGTGGGTCGGGGGCATGGCGGGTAGTGTAACACAGGAGTCTACGGGACTGAACGATCAAGAGCCCTGAGGGCGTGTCCAGCCGAGCGTTGGCGTCCGGCGACCAGGCCTTCAACTTGTAGTCATAGGGGACGATGGTCAGTCGTTGAGGGGTGATCCGGATGACCATGAACTGGGTCGTGGTCTTCGGGGAGGGCAACTGCACGAAGCGGTAGGGGGGCGCCTGCTGGATTGCGGCCCGGTGGGCATGCCCGCTGAGGACAAGGATCACGTTCGCGCCGGCGAGCGTGAACGGGCGATGAGCAGCAGAGACCGTGGTGAACAAGAGCAGTCGCGATCCGGAGAATCCGCTATTCCGTTTCGAACAGGCTGCGCGGCAGGCTGGACTGCCGGATGATGGACAACAACGTCCCGATACGAAGTTCGCGATGGTCCGGCACGGGGATGGTGATTGTCGTATCGGGCAGCCGCTTCTGCATGATCCGGTGGCTGCCCTTCTGCCGAACCAATAGAAAGCCGTTGGCCTCGCGGACCGCACACACCTCGCGCCCGGACATCTGCCGGAGCTTAGGCAACGTTGACCTCAAGGCTCTCGACGTATCGTTCTCGGCCGAGACGGCTGTCAGCTTCATTCGCTTCATGAGACCGCCTCTTCTTTTACGGATTATACGAGCCGACCCGCAATCTCACCATCACAAACTCGCGAGGCAGCGGTCGATTCTCGCCAGGGTGCTCGATTGGCCGAGGAATACCAGAGTCTCGAAGATCGGAGGGCTTACCGTGGTGCTGGAAACGGCGACGCGGATGGGTTGGGCGACTTTGCCGAGGGCGAGATGTTTATCGGTGCAGTATTGATTGATGGCGGCTTCGAGCGCGGGGGCGGTCCAGGATGGGACGGCGGCGAGGTTGGAACGGATGTCGCGAAGCGTAGCGAGGCCTTCATTGTTGTTCTTCTTGAGGACCTTGTCGATGGCCGAGGGATCATAGTTGAGCTCGCTGTCGGCCAGGAACATAAAACGGCAGATGTCAGCAAGCTCATGGAGGGTACGGACGCCGCGTTTCATCTCGATGATGCGGGCGAGTTGCTCGTCGGTGGCGGTGTTCAGGGGTGAATCGGGGTTGGCAGCGAGAAAGTTGCGCAGGGCGGGGACGAGGCGCGAAGTGGGGGCGGTCGCGCAGGCTTCGGTGTTGAAGGCGAGGAGTTTATCGCGGGAGAATTTGGGGTTTGCGACGCCGACGCGGTCGAGGGAGAAGAGTTGGACCATTTCATCGACGGTCATGCGTTCGCGGTCGCCGCCGGGGTTCCAGCCGAGGAGGGCGATGAAGTTGAGGAGGACTTCGGGGAGGTAGCCGTTCTTGCGGAATTCGTGGACGAGGATTTCGGGCAGGTCGGACTGTCGCAGTCCGACGACGGGGATGAGGGCGGACTGTTCGGGGAGGTCGAGCTGTGTTTTTTCGTCCTTGAGCCATTCCTGGAGGCGATCGAGGGGGATGGCGGCACGCTGGGCGAGGGTTTCGATGGGGGTTTTGGTGCTGTTCATGAAAACCTGGGCGCGCTGGCGGATTTTCTTGTCGCGATCGCGCTTGCCCATTTTGGAGCCGTCGAGGTTTTGGATCGTGGTGAGGTGGGCGTAGGTGGGGCGGGGGTAGTTGAGCGCTTCCTGGAGAGCGAGGTGATTGAAGGTATTCTTCAGATGCTCCTGGCCGCGGAGGATGTGGGAGACGTTCATGGCGGCGTCATCGACGACGACGGCGAAGTGGTAGGTGGGCATGCCATCGGCTTTGCGGATGACGAAGTCCTGGGCCTCTTCGGCGGGGAGGACGACTTCTTTGGCGAGGACCTCGTCGTGGAAGCGGTATTCCTTGACGGGCATGGCGAGGCGCATGACGGAGGTTCGATTTTCGGACTTGAAGGCGGAGATCTGATCGGCGGTGTATTGGGGTCGGCGGTAGATGAAGGAGCGTTTTTGCTTCTCGGCTTGGGCGCGGAGGGCGGTAAGCTCCTGGGTGGTTTCCCAGGCTTCGTAGGCGAGGTTGCGGCTGATCAGGTCGGCGATGATGGCGTTGTAGATGTCGAGGCGTTTGGATTGGTAGACGAGCTGGGGGTTGTCCCAGTTCAGGCCGAGCCAGCGAAGGTCGTCGAGGAGCTGGCGACAGGCTTCGTCGGTGGATCGGGCGAGGTCGGTGTCTTCGATGCGGAGGAGGAACTGGCCGCCGGTGTGCCGGGCGAAGAGCCAGTTGAAGAGGGCGGTGCGCGCGCCGCCAACGTGGAGATACCCCGTGGGCGAGGGGGCGAACCGGGTGACGACCTGTGTGGTGCTCATACGGAGTGGCAGGTTACGTTCGGAAAGTTGGCGTGGCAAGTGAGGCGATGGCAACGCCGTTGGATGCGGGCGGCGGGTGGTTGGGACAAGAGGGCCGCGGTCGCTGTCGGGTGATACAACAAGCGGAGCCACGGAACGTACTACGGTAGAAGAGCGAGCGGCGCGGGTGTGCGCAGCTCGGCAATTCGGGCCGATCAACAGGCAGTGTTCCGGATCGACGGTTATGCAGATGGACAGGGATATCTCCGCGCGGCCTATCACTCGGAGACATTTCCTGACGGGCGCGGCTGCCGGCGCGGCGTTGATGCTGACATCCCGGCCGGTTGTTGCGCGGAGCAAGCCGGTCCCGGGGTCCGAGATCTTCGCCAAGCCAACGCTGCTCAACTTCCGCCTGACGTTCCCAGCGGACGCGATCGCGCTGCTTCGGGAGAAACCTCGGACGTGGGTCCCGGCGCGTGTCCGCGTGGATGATCGCGAGTATGAGGAGGTCGCCGTTCACGTGAAAGGCTCGCAGGGGAGCGTGCGGCCGTTCGACGACAAGCCGGCCCTGACGCTGAGCTTCAACAAGTTCGCTTCTGAACAGCGGCTCTTCGGGCTGCGGAAGATCCACCTGAACAACTCGGTGCAGGATCCGACGTATCTTTGCGAGTATCTGACGGGCGAACTGTTCCGGCGCGCCGGCGTTCCCGCGACGCGCGTGGCGTGGGCGACGGTGGAAGTGAATGGTCGAAAGCTCGGGCTGTTTGTGCTGAAGGAGGGATTCGCCAAGGAATTCCTCGGGCTGCACTTTGCCGACACGCACGGGAATCTGTATGACGGCGGCCTGCATCGCGAGGTCGATGAGCCGCTCGATCTCGAATCAGGCGATGGGGTGAAGGATCACTCGGATCTGCGGGGTCTGGCGGCCGCCGCTCATGTTGCCGATCCGGCAGAGCGATGGCAACGGCTTGGGCGGGTGCTGGACGTGGATCGGTTCGTGCCCTTCATGGCGATGGAGATCCTGACGGACCACATCGACGGCTATTGCCTGATGCAGAACAACTACCGCGTGTACTTCGACGGTCCGTCGAAGCCGGGGGCGTTTCTGCCGCACGGGACGGACCGCATGTTCGGCCGGCAGGACGCGAGCCTGGAGCCGCCGATGCGGGCACTGGTGGCCAAGGCGGTGCTGGGCACACGGGAAGGGCAGGAGCGGTACCGGCGTTGTCTTACGGAGTTGACGGAGCGCGTGTTCATGCCTGCGTGGATGCTTCCGAGCATGGACGAGGTGGTGCGGCTGCTCGATGCTGCGGACCCGCTGGTCACACGCGAATCGAGACCGCTGCGGGATCGCATCACAGCGCGGGCCGCTTTCGCGCGATCGAACGCTCCTGCGGTGTTGCGCAACCGGTCCTGAGGGTTTCGAGTGCCGACACCAGCAGGTGAAGTGGATCCCGGAATGTGCGCGCACAGGTCAGGATTGGGGATTCACGGCGGGTCTTGAACGGAAGCGAACGTAGGCCCAGCTCACGGGGCCCCAAAGGGCGTAGATGAGAGTCCCCAGCGCGAGGGTGTACTGGTGGCGGACGATGACGAGCAGGCCGATCCCCAGCACAAACAATAACCTGCCAAGCGATCGCTTGCCGCGGAGGTAGCGGTTGACGGGGTGGGGGTAGCGGAGGGCGCTGACCATAAGCAGCCCGGTAACGAGGACGATGACGGGGAGGAACCAGGTGCAGACGAGCCCGAGAGTCCGTGTGAACCACATGCCGTGCTGCAGGAGATCCTGTTGCATGAGGATCACCGACACGACGGTGCCGGCGGCGCCGGGGCTCGGGAGCCCCAGAAAGCTGAAATGGTGCTGCTCGCCGTGCTCGTTGCTGACGTTGAATCGCGCCAGGCGGATGGCGGCGCAGCTCATGTACATGGCGGCCACGGCCCAGATGAAGCGGGAGAGGCCGACGGGGATGTCGGTGATGGTGTCGCGGAAAAGCTGCAGGGCGAGAAACGCGGGGGCGACGCCGAAGCTCACCATGTCGGCGAGGCTGTCCAGCTGGCCGCCGAAGTCCGTGGTATGCCGGGTGAAGCGCGCCAGGCGGCCGTCGAGCGCGTCGAAGAACATGGCGAAGAAGATCAGATAGGCGGCGGCGGTGAAGCGATGAGCGGTGAAGAAAAGGGTCCAGCGGTCGGCTGTGTTCGCGGGGAAATCGAGGCCGGCTACATACATGGCGCCGAAGCCGCAGATGGCGTTGCCCAGGGTGCAGAGGCTCGGGAGGAAGTAGACGGAGCGTATGTAGGCGCGGCGTGAGTGGCGGCGGAACCGGCGGCGCCGGTGTTCCCGACAGAGTTCGCGCGAGATGGTGCGATCGTGAGAGTTGCTGGTCATGGGGCCTGTTGCTCAGTGAGGGTGGGTTTCGTCGGGGCGGGGGCCTTGCGGAGAACGGCGAGGATGGCGACGGCGCCGCGAACTTTCTGGCCGACGGCGACCTGAATGTGCGGATCGAGCCATTTGGCGATGTAGAGTTCCGTGCGGCTGCCGAACTTGATCATGCCGATGCGCTGGCCTCGCTGCAGGATGTCGCCGACCGCCGCGGTGCAGACGATGCGTCTGGCGATCAGGCCGGCGATCTGCTTGACGGCGGCGATGGGGCGGTTGTCGGACAGATCGGAAATGACCAGCGTGTTGGATTCGTTGAGCTTCGAAGCCTCGTCGCAACGCATGGCATTAATAAACTTGCCTGGCTTATATTGAATGTACGCAACGCGGCCATCGCAGGGCGAGCGGTTCACATGGACGTTGAAGACGGAGAGAAAGATGCCGATGCGGAGGGCGGGGGCGTCGAGGAGATCGCACGCCGGCAGGTCGGTGATATCGGTGACCGTGCCGTCGGCGGGCGATACCATGACGTGCTCATTGTGGGGCGACGGGCGATCGGGGTCGCGGAAAAACGCGAAGAGGAAAGCCCAAAACGGCATGACAATCAGCGCGAGCGACGGCTTGACGAAGGCGAGCAGGGCGGCGATCGCCGCCAGGACGATCGAACCGACCACCATTTCGCGCAGGCCGTGTCGAGTGACACAGAGCATCAGGAGCACCGTAGAAGAAGGGGCCGCGAATGTCAACGCGGCAGGCTATCGTGGTGGAGGAGATGCATCGGCGCTGGTGCGGGCCAGACGCCGCCGCCATCGCCACGCCAGAACAGCCGACGCCGGGAAACCGACGACGAGAAGAAGATAGTGGGGATGCTTGATCGTTGCGATGAAGCGTTTGGCGTACCACCTGGCGCGGTGGCCGCGGATTGGGGAATCCTGTTGAGCGCCGGACACAGTCGCGTCCTGCGGAAACCATCGAAGGCGGTCGGCGGCGGCGCCGAGGGCCGTCGTGCCGCATCGCCTGACCAACGCCTTGTAGAAACGATCGGCCGTCCCCGGGTCTTCCCATTTCAGCCATGACCCCGCCTGCCACAAGATCATCGCGGTCCGCTCCGACTCGTCGGGGAGGAGGCGTGCCGCGTCCCATGCGTGCTCGGCGGCGATGTAGCGGTAATGGAACCGCCGGTCCAGAAAGATCTCGGGCTTTGTGGCACGAGCGAGTTCGGCCGGCCCGGCGATGATCACGCTGAGCCGCGACGAAGCTCCGCGTGCCGTCGCGATATCTGTATGGTCGTATTGGCCGCCGTAGATCGACCAGTCGGGGGCCAGCTCCGTCCCGAGCAATTCCATGCCTTGGCGACGGGCGATCTGCGCGGCCGTCCAGAGCGACTCGGCGCGTTGCTGGGCCGACCGGCTGGCGTCGGCGCCGTCGCGAAGGGCGGAGGCATATGCGTCGCAAACGCTCTGCATGGCGCGCGGAAAATACGGGCGGGCCTGGTCCCATCGGCCGGCTCGCGCCAGCCGCCGCGCCAGCAGATACCGCAACGTCCGCTCAGGGGGGCGCTGCACGATTGGATCGGCGCTCTGGTCGACCTCCTGAGGCGCGTCTACCGGTAAGCTCGAATCGACATACGGCCTCAGCTCGTCGATGGTGAGCACGCGCTCGGCGACATAGGCCGCGTCAAGCCAGTAGCCTCCTCGCACCAGAAGTCCCAGCGATTCGACGAAGCAGCCGCGGCTCAGTTGAACGGCGCCGAGCTGCCCCGCGAGCTGTTCGCGGAACGTGGGAATATCGTCGATGAACTCAGGAGCGCGCACCCGCCGCAGCGACAGCTTGTCTGGACCTGTGTTGTCCGAAAGCCGAAGTGCCTCGGCCAACTCCCCCGCGGCCTCGTCGATCTGGCCGGCGCGAAGACACAACTTCCCGCGGACCCAGTGGGTGAGCATCGAGTCATCCGCCCCGAGTGCTGCCCATCGGCGCACGCCATCGAGGTCCCCGGCGCGGTACGCGGCGCACGCCAGCCGGTCGGCGCCTTCGACCACCCTGACGCCGCCCGCTTCGCTCGCCCTCAACCACGCCGCAACGCTCTCTGGCCGCGGCCCCCCAGCGTACTCATCGGCCGCGAGGATGTATGCGGTGATGACGTGCCGGACTGCCCTGTTGGCCGCGATCCCGGCCAGCGCCTCGCCGCCAGCGTCCAATACGCGGTGCGCCGTCTGGCTGAGCGAGTGGATCGCCGTCGGGTCACCGCTGGCCATGTGCTGCAGGTAAAGCTCCAGGGCGCGACCGTAGTGCTCCTGCAGCAGCTCAGCGCGGGCCTCCCAGCCGAGACTCGATGACGCCAATCCGAGACTGTCACCGCTTCCGTCACGGGCCAGTTGCCGCACTTTCTCAAACCACGGGACGGCCCTCTCCGGCTCGCTTTCGACGTAGGTCTTGCCGATCATGAATGCGGCCCATGTCGAGCGAAACATCCGCTCATCGGACGGGCGGTGAAACAGCTCCTGCCACGCGACTCGCGCATCGCCCAGGCGCCCCTGGTAATAGGCGATCTGTCCGCGAAGGTAGTCCTCGAACTCGCCAGGAAGCCCCGCGGGAATCGTCTGGTCGGGCAGGGTGAAGGGCGAAGACCGGCTTGCCGCCTCGTTAACCTGCGGGGCCGTTCGCGGAGGCGGCCCCCAATCGTTGAACAGCCTCCGCAAGGCCGCGTGTTCACGCAGGACCTTGGCCGCCTCGGCGGCGGATGCCCCCGACCTCGCCAGAGCGCCTCGCAGGTCGCCCGCATCAGCCTCGGCGGTCTGCTCGCGGGCGCTGCCCGAACGGACCACCGCGCAAAACGCGGGCAGAGTGGCGGGCCTGATGCGCCGCAGCTCCGCCTGGAAGTCGCCCAGCGGCGCTGAGAGTACCGTCTCATCACTCGTGACGATGCTGCTGGGCAAGAATGGGCCGCACGCGAGAAGCGCTGCTCCGCCTGTCATCAGCACGGCCACCGCATTGCACAGCCTACTGGGGATTCGTCGTGGAGACATGAGCGTGGACCTCCGTGTCCTTGCTGAGACGAAGCCATCCGATGATCTTGCGCTGCTCCGGCGCCAGCCTGCCGTGAATCCCCGCATCAGCCGCGCCCTGGAAACGCAACGATCCTTCCGTCGCCTCCATCCGCCTGAATCCTCCCATCGCATCGGCCGCGAGCAGCGCCGCGCCGCTCCAATGAACGACGACGACGCGCGGGATTGCCGCGTCAGCCTCGCCGTCGTTGACGAGGGCCACTTCGACGGCGCCGTCGGCGGCCTTGGCGACACGGGCGGTCAGTCGCTCCAGCGGGGGCCTTGCGGCCATGACCGCGCGGAGGGTCGGCATCGGCCAGTTCATTCTATCGCTGCGTACGGGCAGGCGATACCAGATGACGGCTTTGAGAGCGGCAGGGCGGTCGACAGTCCATGCGGAGACGAGGTCTGCCATTGCAGCGGGGTCCGAGCGGATCTCGCGCAGGACGGCATCGGCGGGCCAATCGGGCGCGGGACCTTCCGCGGAGATCCCCAGAGACTTGCCGGCGTTGTCAAAGGCGGCGAGGTAGCCGCAGGTCGGCAGTGCGACCCGGAAGGGCTTGGCGAGTTGTGCGGCCCTCTCGACGGCGCGCCGGGCCGCGGCCGGGTCACACAACGCCGCCTGAGTCGCGTCACGTTCCGGCGGATTAAGCGAGTGAACCTGCAGGACGAACCCGTCAGCGGCACCGGCGAGCCGCTTGAAGGCGCGACGGTCCAGCCAACTCGGCAAGGCGGTGAAAGTCAGAGGCGTCGGCGTCACTCGGCTGCGGATGGCAAGCAGCCAGCCGCGGTATCCGTCCAGCTTGCTCTCGGGGCAGTCGAAGTCGAGCTGCAGCTCGGAAACGGGCATCTGGGCGGCGGCGGCTTCGTCGAGGAGGTTGCCCGCCAGATCGCTCAGGCATCTGCCCGCTGGCGCGTCGGGCGCGAAGCTGCCGCCGTACGCCCCGACACGCACCGCGATTCCGACGGGCCGCCCCATCGCCCGGACCGTCTGGCGATCAATGCTGACCCGGATGACCTCGGGGCGGGAACCGCTCCACCTCACCTCCGCGCCGAGGATGACGAGCGGCTGGAGGTCAGACGGCGCCTGCGCGACGGCGTCGCGGACGTGCCTCGTCCACGCCCGCTGCCACACGTATGCCTGGTGATTCAGGGGCCCGCTCGCCCGGGGAACGCGGCTCGGCCAGAGCCACAGGCAGGCGGAAGCCGCGGCGGCGGCCAGCACGGCCAGAGCGATCATCCGTGATCGTTTCATGTGCGCTGTCGGAACACGGGGAAGGGGCGCCGGACCTGATCGGCCCCTACCGAGTGAAGAACCGTGTGATCGAGTAAACGGTCGCCTGACGCTGGACGGCCGCGATGGACTCAAGCAGGGGTATCTGCTTGGGGCAGGCACGCACGCAGTTGCCCGCCTTGCCGCATTCGCCGACGCCGCCTTCGTCCATCATCACCTCCAGACGCTGTGGCGCGAGGGCTGCGCCGATCGGATGGCCGTTGAACAGTCGGACCTGGCTGATGACGGCCGCGCCGACGTACTTGCTGCCTTGCGTGTATTGCGGGCAGGCTTCGAGGCAGCAGCCGCAGGTGATGCATCGCGAGAGGGGGTAGCACTCTTCCTGTGTCTTCTCGGGGATGACGGGGCCTGGGCCGAGGTGATAGGTGCCGTCGAGGGGGATCCAACACTTGGCTTTGCTGAGGGCCTTGAAGAGACGTTGGCGGTCGACAAACAGATCCCGCACAACGGGGAATTTCGTCATGGGCTCGAGGACGACAGGCTGGCCCGGGCCGACTAGTTTCTCGATGAGCGCGGAGCACGCCTGTCGCACTCTGCCGTTAACGATCATGGTGCATGCGCCGCAGATCTCCTCGAGGCACGAGCAGCTCCATACCGGCGGCGTGGTCTGCTGGCCGGACGTGGTGATCGGGTGGCCGGCGATGTACTGGAGGCAGGAGATGACGTTCATGTGCGGCCGCAAGGGAACGGCGAACTCCTCCCAGCGGGGCGGGCTGTTGGGGCCATCCTGCCGGCGGATGCGGAGGAGGACGTTCTTGTCAGTGTTGTTGCTCATAGTCATGGACAGCACGCCTGAAAAGTATGGCGGATGATATGTGCGGCAAATGCGTGGTGCAAGCGAGGGAACGGGCTGTGCGCGGGATGGCGAGAGCAGCATCGTCCGCCCGGGAAATGCCCGCAAACCATGCAGGCAAACCGCGGGTCTTCGGACTCTCCTGGCTCTATTCGGCGCCCTTGTTCATGGCGAGCAGCGACTGCATCTGGTCTTTGGCGGTCACGACTGCGATGGAATAGGCGTAGGTCTTTCGTCCTCCCGGCCTGAGCGAGCCGAGCAGGCGGAGGGCGCGGTCTTTGTTGCGGCCTTCGACGGTGCCGGTGGAAGGCTCAAGGGCGGCGACGTATTCGCGCTGGCCCCAGTGCTGCCAATTGGCGCAGCGGGCGAACTCTCTCGTGTTGTAGCGCACGGCCACGCCGAGCTTGAGCTTGCGGTTGACGACGGCGACGGTGGCAGAGCCGTCGCGGGCGGGCCTGGGGTAGATGTAGCCGACGTAGGAATCGGGACCGGAGTGCTGGGCGAGGGGATTGGGGATTCGTTTATAGTTGTTGCCGGGCTTGAAGTACTCGGCGGAGGCCGGGCTGTCGCCGACGGGCTCGACCTTGAAGGCGTCGTAGCAGAATTCTGCGCCTGCATCGAGGAGGGGATGCCCGAAGTTGATGTGAAGGAGCCAGGCGTGGGGGACCGGCGTGTTGGCGGCGTTGTAGAACTCGTCGGTGATGTGGATGGCGTTCTCGCCAAGGGTGGACCGGATCGTTCGCCGCAGCTCGACGCACGGGCCATAGAACGCGCCGTAGCGGAGAAGCCCGACGACGGACATATCGAAGCGGCCGGCGTGGGGGTCGGGCTGGACGACGGATTCGACGGAGGCGGCGGTGTTGGAGTGCGGGCCGTGCAGGCCGAGGTCTTCGCCTTGGTCGGTGCAGGGCGCGCCGATGTTCCATGGGCCGCAACTCGTGAGCAGGCCCACGGGGAAGCCCTTGAGCCAATCGAGGCCGCGGTCGAGCGAGCGGGAGGGGGGTATGACGCCTTGGTGCGAGAGGAACGTGAGGCTGTGCTGGTTGAAAGCGGCCTGGTCGATGTCGAGGCCGCGGTCAACCAGCACGCGATATCGCAGGCCGGCGCCCGTGTTGACGCAGAGTGCCCGGACGCCGCGTGCCGGGCCTTCGTCGATGACGTAGGCGTCGATGCCGCCGATCTGCGAGGCGGTGATGAACTTGCTGGTGTCGAAGGGCCGGTTTGCCTTGGCCATGTGCGCTCCGTGAAGAGTGACAAGCGAACGACGCGAATCTCCGACGCGC
>Ga0315288_10005499_pt1 | contig 16108 bp, 11 predicted proteins | sample YL17G11_20_MG_FD_203454 | JGI IMG/M metagenome (GOLD analysis project Ga0315288, IMG submission 203454) | Sediment microbial communities from Yellowstone Lake, YNP, Wyoming, USA - YL17G11_20 | ecosystem: Environmental > Aquatic > Freshwater > Lake > Sediment | place: USA: Wyoming | collected...
GGCGATACGCCAGCCAGAGGAACGTCGAACTGGACCCGGCGAACGAAGTGGTCGCCTGCCTCGGGTCCAAGGAAGGCTTCAGCCACATGTGCCTGGGGCTTCTGGACGCCGGCGACACGGCCATCGTCCCGGACCCGGCGTTTCCGATCCACGTGTACGGCGTGGTGCTGGCCGACGCCAACGTCATCAGCGTCCGGCTGGGGAACGACGACGAGTTTCTCAAGCGCGTCGCCTACGTCGTCGAGCACATGTACCCGCGGCCGAAGATCCTCATCCTCAACTATCCGCACAATCCGACGAGCATGGTCGTCGAGGACGTGCGGTTCTTCGAGGAAGTGGTCGCGATGGCCAAGCGGTTCGGATTTCTGGTGATCCACGATTTCGCCTACGGCGAGACGTGCTTCGACGGATACCGGGCGCCCTCGTTCCTCGAAGCCAAGGGCGCCAAAGACGTCGGCGTCGAGTTCACCACCATGTCGAAGCCCTACAACATGGCCGGGTGGCGGATCGGATTCTGCGCCGGCAACGCCGAGATGCTCAGCGCCCTGGCGAAGGTCAAGGGGTACTACGACTACGGCATCTTCCAGGCCATCCAGATCGCCTCGATCGTCGCCCTGAGGCACTGCGATGCGGACGTGCTGCACCAGGCCCGCGTCTATCAGAAGCGCCGCGACGTCCTCGTCCAGGGCCTCCACCGCATCGGCTGGACGGAGGTCGAATCGCCGAAGGCCGGCATGTTCGTCTGGGCCAAGGTGCCCGACGAGGTCCTCGCCGGCCGCGGAACCATCGACTTCGCGGTGGACCTGATGGAGAAGGCGAACGTGGCGGTTTCCCCCGGCCGGGCGTTCGGACCGAACGGCGAGGGGTACCTGCGGCTGGCGCTGGTGGAGAACGAGCAGCGCCTGACCCAGGCGGTCCGCCAGATCGGCCGCGCGCTGAAGGCCTGACTCTTTCGTTTGCAATCCCCCGCCGCCGTGCTAAGATACGCAACCCTTTTAGACTCAGCGAGGCGAGGCGTGGGCAAGGCAACTTTTCCGGGCGGGGTGCATCCGCCGACCGACAAGCGGACGGCCGACAAGGCCACCGAGACGCTGCCGGTGCCGGAGCGGCTCGTCGTGCCGATGGCCCAGAACCTCGGCGCGCCCGCCAAGCCCGTCGTCCAGAAGGGCGGGACGGTCAAGCGCGGCCAACGGATCGGCGAAGCGGACGGCTTTATCTCCGCCTCGGTCCACGCCCCGACGTCCGGAACCGTGACGGGCATCGAACCCGTCATCGACGCCGCCACCGGCCGGACGGTCCAGGCGGTCGCCATCGAACCGGACGGCCGGGACGCCTGGGCCGAAGGGTGCGATGAGCCGCGCGACTGGTCGCGCCTGTCGGCCGACCAAATCCGCGAGGCGGTGGCCGAGGGCGGCATCGTCGGCATGGGCGGCGCGACGTTCCCCACGCACGTCAAACTCGCCCCGCCCAAAGGCAAGACCGTCGACACCATCCTCATCAACGGGGCGGAGTGCGAACCTCTCCTCACGTGCGACCACCGGCTGATGCTCGAGCGGCCCGAGGATATTGTCATCGGCATGCGGATTTGCATGGCGGCGACGGGCGCGTCGCGCGGCATCGTCGCCATCGAAGACAACAAGCCCGACGCCGCCGAGGCCATGCGGTCGGCCGTCCGCGGGTTTGACGCCGGACGCGTCCAGGTCCTCCGCACGAAGTACCCGCAAGGAGCGGAGAAGCAACTCATCCTTGCCTGCCTGGGGCGCGAAGTGCCGACGGGCGGCCTGCCGGCCGACGTCGGCGTCGTGGTGCAGAACGTCGCCACCGCCGCGGCCATCGCCGACGCCGTCACGCGCCGCCGGCCGCTGACGGAGCGGGCCCTCACGGTCGCGGGCGACGCGGCGCGGCGGCCGGGGAACTTCCTCGCGCGGATCGGGACGCCCCTCGGGGCGCTTCTGGCGCGCGCCGAAGTGGCCGACGGCTTCGAATCGCTCATCCTCGGCGGGCCGATGATGGGCAAGGCCCAGTTCACCGCGGACCTTTACGTGACGAAGGGGACGAGCGGCGTCCTGGCGTTCCGCAAGGCCGCCGTTTACGAGCACGACCCCTGCATCCGCTGCGGGGCGTGCGTCCGGCACTGCCCGTCGTACCTCCAGCCGAGCCGACTGTCGATCCTCGGGGAAGCGTTCCTCGACGGGAACCTCGACGCCGCCGAAGAAGCCATGAACGCGGGCCTCATGGACTGCATCCTGTGCGGGGTGTGCGCCTACGTGTGTCCGGCCCACCGGCGGATCGTGCATCTGGTGGAAATGCTGCGGGCGGAGAGGCGAAAGGCCCTGGCGCGCCAGCGCGAACGCGAGCACCAGGCCCAGGCCAAACTCGCCGCGGAGGCGAAAAAACTTGCCCACTAGCCCGACCCAACCGGCGGACGCTCCGGGCCAGGACCGGCTCTTCGTCGGCCACTGGCCCCACCTGCGCGCCCGCGACTCAACGCCCAAGATCATGTGGTCGGTCGTGGCGGCCCTGGTTCCGGCGCTCGTCGCCTCGGGCTACTTCTTCGGCGTCCGGGCGTACCTGCACGTGGGCCTGGCGGTGGCGACGGCGGTGGCCGTCGAAGCCGTCATCACGCGCCTGCGCCTCAAGAAAGCGACCGTCGGCGACGGAAGCGCGGTCGTCACGGGCCTGCTGGTGGCGTTCTGCCTGCCGGCCCAGGCGCGATGGTTCGTGCCGATCGTGGCGGCGTTCGTGGCCATTGCCATCGCCAAGCAATGTTTCGGCGGCCTCGGAGCGAACATCTGGAACCCCGCCCTCGTCGGCCGCGCCTTCGTCCACGTCGCCTACCCGACGGACCTGAACCCCTCGGCGTACCCGGTGGTCAACAGTTTCTCGGCGAACGTCGGAACGGTCGGCCATGCCGCCCCCGCGATTGAGGCCGTGTCGTCGGCCAGCCCGATGGCGCACCTGAAACTCATCGCCTCGCACGGGCTCGGGTTCGACGCATCGCCGGCCAAACTGGCCGAGACGCTGCCGAGCCTGTGGAAGATGTTCATCGGCCAGGTCGGCGGCAGCATCGGCGAAACGAGCGCCCTTTTGCTCATCCTCGGCGCCCTCTACCTTATCTACAGGGGCTGGGTCCGCTGGCAGATCCCCGTGGCGTACCTCGCGACCGTCGCCGTCGGCGCCCTCCTCCTGCCCATCCCCATGCTGACCGCGGGAGAGCCGATTCTGCGGCCGGCCTTCCTGTTGCCGAACCACGAGTTGGCGGTCCGGTTCGCCGCGTATCACCTGCTGGGCGGCGGCCTCATGCTGGGGGCCTTCTTCATGGCCACCGACATGGTGACCAGCCCGCTGACGAATAAGGGCATGCTCCTCTTCGGCTTCGGGTGCGGGGCCCTGACGATCCTGATACGCCTGTACGGCGGCTACCCGGAGGCGGTGTGCTACTCGATCCTCCTCATGAACACGGCCGTGCCGCTCATCGACCGCTGGACGCAGCCGCGAATCTTCGGACACAAAAAATGATCCGCAACCTCGCCAAGTTCGTCGTCATCCTCAGCGTCGCCTGCCTGGTGATCGGCGGGGGGGTGGCGGCGCTCTACGGCGTCTTCCGGGGCGACATCGAACGCCGCGACCTTCGGATCAAAGAGCAGGCCATCCAGGACGTCTGCCCCGAAGGCGCCGCGGTCGATCCCCAGGCGCCCATCGCCGGCGCGCCCATGGCCGCCGATGCTGTCTACGCCGCACGCGATTCCGCCGGCCGGACGGTCGCCTACGTCGCCCAGGGCGAGGCCCAAGGCTATTCGAGCCTCCTCAAGGTCATGGTCGGCGTGCGGGCGGAAGACCTGGCCGTCCTCCGTGTCGTCGTGCTCTCGCAGCAGGAGACGCCCGGCCTCGGCGCGACCGTGGCCGAACAAAAATCCAACTTCACGCTGTGGGAAAAACTGTTCGGCCCCAGCAAGGCGGGGAAAACCGAGCAACTCATCAATCCGTTCCTCGACCAATTTTCGGGAAAGAAACCGGAGCAGTTCGGTCAGGTGCAGGCCATCACGGCCGCGACGATTACGTCGAACGCGACGAAACGCGCGGTCGAGCAGGCCGTCCAGCAGATTCGCGAGGCCGCCGGAAAAAAAGGGACGGGAGCAGGTGCGAATGAGTGAAACGCCCCTCAAAACCATCATCGAAGCCATCCTCTTCGCGAGCGACCAGCCCGTGAGCGCCGACCGCCTGGCCGACGCCGCCGGCGAAGGCGTCGCCGTCGGCATGGTGAAAAGGTGCGTCGAGGAACTCCTGGCCGACTACGACGCCCAGGGCCGCGCCTTCACCATCGAGGAGGTCGCCGGCGGGTATCAACTCTTCACGCGGCCCGAGTATAACAAGTACCTGAAACCGCTCGTTCGGGCGCGGCAGCAGGCTCGGCTGACGCAGGCGGCGCTCGAGACCCTGGCCATCATCGCCTACAAGCAGCCCGTCGCGCGGGCCGAGGTCGAGGACATCCGCGGCGTGGCGTGCGGCGACATGATAAGGGCGCTCATGGAAAAGGGCCTCGTGCGCATCGCCGGACGAAGCGAACAAATCGGCCGGGCCTTGCTCTACGGCACGACGAAGAAGTTCCTCCAGGCGTTCGGTCTGGGGAGCGTCAAGGATCTGCCCGATTCCAAGCAACTCGTTCAGCCGTAGGCGGCGGAATCGCCGAACCGCTTTCCCGCCGGCGGGTTCATACGTGCGGGGGGAATTTCAGGAAGGACAACATGGAACGAGAATGGATTGCGGTCCTGGCGGCGCTGAGTCTCGCACTGCCGTTTCCTTTCGCCACCGCTGGATACGCCCGCGCGGCCGAGGACGAGGCGATCTTCGGCGAGGCCGACCAGAACGGCCGCCTCGCCAACGAGGGTTTCGCCCGCTGCCACAAATACGTCGAAGGCTGGCTGGCCCACGCCGACCCGAAGAGCGGCCTCATTCCCCGCAACCTGAGCGGCGACCGCGACCTCTGGAACGCCAAGGACGCCGCCGCCGACAACTATCCGTTTATGGTTCTCACGTGCGCCCTCACCGACCAGCCGATGTTCGACGGCCGCATGCTCGAGATGCTCCGCACCGAAACGAAACTCACCTCCCGCCTCGGGGCCATGCCCGACGACTGGTCCTTCCAGAAGCAGGGCTTCGTCAAGGACGAGCCGAGCCTCCCCGACATCATCTTCGGCTCCTCGGAGTACGTCAAAGACGGCCTCATGCCGCTGACCGAGTGGCTGGGCCAGAGCCCCTGGAGCAAGCGCCTGATCGCCATCGAGGATTCGCTTTGGGAACGCGCGCCGCTGGAGACGCCCTACGGGAAGATCCCTTCCGAAAGCGCCGAGATCAACGGCGAGCAACTGCAGGTCCTCTCGCGCCTCTACTGGATGACCGGAAACCCAAACTACCTCGATTACGCCGTTCGCCTGGGCGACTATTACCTGCTGGACAAGCACCCCACGCGCCGCAGCACCAGCCTGCGCCTGCGCGACCACGGATGCGAGTTCGTCTCGGGCCTGTGCGAACTCTACGCCACCGTCCACTTCGCCATGCCCGAGAAGAAAAAGGTCTACGAGGGCCCCGTCCACGAGATGCTCGACCGCATCCTGGAAGTCGGCCGAAACGAGCACGGGATGTTCTACGACTCTATCAATCCCACGAGCGGCGACCACAGCAAGGGCCTGGCCGACACGTGGGGCTACACCTACAACGGGTTCTACACCGTCTGGCTCGTGGACAAGACCGAAGCCTATCGCGAGGCCGTGCGGAAGGTGCTGGGCAACCTCCGCGACCATTACCGCAACTACTCGTGGGAGCGCGCGAGCGCCGACGGATACGCCGACTCCATCGAAAGCGCCATCAACCTCTACAACCGCGAGCCGGTCCCCGCCGCCGCCGAGTGGATCGACAGCGAAATCCAGGTCATGTGGCAGAAGCAGAAGCCCGACGGCGTGATTGAGGGCTGGCACGGCGACGGTAACTTCGCCCGCACCACGATCATGTACTGCCTGTGGAAGACCCAGGGCCTGACCGTCCGACCGTGGCGCGAGGACGTGGTCTTCGGAGCCGTCCGCGACGGCGACGGGCTCAGCGTCAGCCTCTCGGCCCGGCAGGATTGGCGGGGCAAGGTCCTCTTTGACAGCCCGCGCCACAAGACGCAGATGAAAATGCCGCTCGACTGGCCCCGGATTAACCAGTTCCCCGAGTGGTTCACCGTCCAGGCCGACGCGCGCTACACCGTCCGCGACATGACCACCGGCGCCGAAAAGATGCTCTCCGGCCGCGAGTTGCAGGACGGCATCGCCGTGGAGTTGAAGCCGGGCGCGCCGGTGCGATGGCGCATTGAGCCCGCCAAGCCATAGGCCGGCGGACTCCTCCTTTGCGAGAGAAGCGCCTGCCGGGCGCCCTCACGCCCGCGTTTTGGCGATTGCCTTCGCCACCTCTGCGGCAACGGTCGTGCGGAGGGCGTCCGCGCCCCGCCGTGCGGCGGCGACGATGTCGTCCTCCGTCAATCGTTCAAAGAGCCGCCGGCGAACCTCCGGCGCAAGATTCCGCTGCTTCAAGTCCTCGCGCACCTCGCGCAGGACCTCAAGAAGCGTCGCGTACTCCGGGCCGAGTTCTTTTTCGAGGCGCTCCCGCAGCCGCCGCGCCAGGCTCGGCGCCGCGCCGCTCGTCGAAATGGCGATCAGGAGATCCCCTCGCCTCACCTGCGCGGGAACGATGAAGTCGCACAACTCCGGCCGGTCCACGACGTTCACGAGGACGTCGGCCGCCCGCGCGTCTTCGGCGACGCGGCGGTTGACCGCCTCGTCGTCCGTCGCGGCGACGGCGACGAGCGCCCCTTCGAGGTGCCGCTTCTCATAGCGAGCTGCGAGGCACTCGAAGCGCCCGTCCTCGGTAAAGCCGGCCACGAGTTTCGGCGCGACGACGCACACGCGCGCCCCGGCGTCGGCCAGGGCGCGGGCCTTGCGCAGCGCCACCTCCCCGCCGCCCACCACCAACGCCCGGCGGCCGAAAAGTTTCAACACAATCGGATAGGCGAAATGCGATTCGGTCATGGGAGGGAAGTATACCCCGCGGTGCCGGGTCAGACAATCGAATCCGTCGGCTTCCCGGCGGCCACATACGGCAGGACGTACGGGCCGTGGGGCATGACGATGACGCGCGCCTCCGGGCCGTGCTTGTCGAACGCGCGCTCGAGGCCCGCCTGGAGGCTCTCGACGGGGGTCACGAACCCCTTCAAGGCCGATTGCTGGAAATCCCGCGGCAGGCGGTCCGACCAGAAGAGAATCTCCCCGTGCCGGGCGGCCTTCGCGAGGTTCTCCAGGGCCCACTGGTCCTTCACGACGGGGGCCCCCTCGGCCGTCACCTCCGCCAGGAACGCCTCGTGCCCGAGGCCCCGCATCACGAGGTCCGTAAACTCGCTGCCGCCGATGCCTTCTTCGCACGCGGCCGCGAAGAGAAACGTCCCGCCGCGCTTCAGAATCCCGAGGCCCGTCAGGAGGCCCTTCTGGCACTGGTAGAAGGTGTGGTCGAGCGGCCAGCCGCCGTTCGTCGTGACGAGGATGTCGCACGGCTCGGGGACGGGGCGCGCGGCGTGTTTGCGGAGGAATGCCACGCCCACCGCGTGGACCGTCTCCAGGTCGGCGCCCGCGAAGACGCCCGTCGGCCGGACCTGCCGGTCCACCGTCACGTTGACCGTGAAGTGAGGCGGGGCGAAGGCGGCGACGGCCAGCGCTTCCTCGTGCTCCGGGTTGCCTTCCAGACAGCCCGGCAGGGCGCGCGGGTGCTCGAGAAACTTCGGCGCGTGCCAGGCCCGGACCGTCTCGTCGCCCGCGATGCCGGGGCAGATGGCCTTTCGGCCGCCGGAGAAGCCGGCCATGAGGTGCGGCTCGATGACGCCGGTCGCGATCCGCACGTCGGCCTGGACCCATTCGCTCGCCAGGACGACCGGCGTGCCGGCGGCCGTCTCGCCCAGGCGCCGGAGCGCGACCGACCGCCGGCTGAAATGATTCACCACGCGGTACCTCGCAACGATGTCGGCGCCGAGGAGTCGGCACGTCTCGTCGCCGACGACCGGGCCGTGCAGGCCCGTCCCGATCAGGAGGGTGATGCTCTCGGCGGGGATGCCGGCGCGCTCGAGTTCCGCGAGGATCGGCGCCGCGAGGTCGTGGTTCGGGCAAGGCCGGGTCCGGTCGCTCACAAGGACGACGGCGCGGAAATTGCGCCAGTCGCGATGCCACTCCTTCGTGCCGACCGACCGGCTTCGGCCCTTCGTCCGCTCCGCGAGGACCGCGGCAAGCGACGGCCCCGCGACCGGCGCCCGGAGGGCCTTGGCGACGGCCGCCTCGGCCGGCTCCAGCGCCGCCGGCCAGTCGGGCTCCACCACCGCCACGAGGTTTTCGTCCGGCACGTCGATTGAAGCGCCATCGCGGCCATAGGCCAGTTGGATGCGCATCCGAGCCCCGTCGGGTCCTCCCCCTCGCCGAACCGCAAGCCCTCTATTTAAGCGGTCCGGCCGGCGGCTGCAACACGTTTCTGGACGCCGCTCGCTTGCCCGCCGCCGGCGCCTCCCGCCGCGCGGTTTGGGCTTGAACGGCGGGCAAAAGGAGGGTATAGTTCTTTCGTCAGGTTCCGTTCGTGGGCGCTTAGCTCAGTTGGCTAGAGCGCGTGGATCACACCCACGAGGTCACAGGTTCAAGTCCTGTAGCGCCCACCACCTGGGTTGCTCGATGTGTGTGCTCGGCCGCATTTTGCCGACTTCGGCCGTGCGCTCCCTCATCCTGGCCTCCGAACTGCCATCGCCGTTGAGATAGCGCCTTGTTACATTACTTTTGCGAAACTCAATAATCCCCCTCGATTCTTGATAGGCCCACGTCAGGTGTGCCAGGGTTCGCGCATGGCGCGGGTGCGCATCCGGTTGGCGTCGGCGTCGCCCGCGAACTCTTCCCGCTGCGGGTCCCACTTCAGGTCGCGCTTCAGGGCAAGGCAGATGTTGATCGCGTGGCACGTGGTCATGGACCGATGCATCACCTCCGGGTTGGCGATCGAGAGTCGGCGGGTCTTTACGCACGACAGGAAGTCTCGCAGGTGGTTCATCGGGCGCTCGGTCCTGGCCTCGTATTGGTTCATCACTTTCTGGAACTCGCCCACGAGGGCCGGCGACGAGAAGTCCGGCTTGGAATACCCGTCGGCCATTGACGCCCACCCTTCGCTGCCCTCGAACCGCACGCCGCACGAGCCCCGCCATCCGCTGAACTCCAGCACCATCTTCACCCCGTTGGCAAACCGCGTGACCATCCCCGCCCCGGAGGAATTGCCCGGGTAAATGTACTCGACGGGCGAGGTGTGCTCCGCCCTGGCGGCCATCTGGCACTGGATGAAGGTATGGCTGCCCCAGCCTGCGACGCCGGCGGCCAGGTCCCAGTAAACTCCCCAGCGGTCGCACCCTCCGAGGTATCCGGCGTTGTAGGCCCGCCACGGCACCGGGCCCAGCCAGAGGTCCCAGTCCAACTCCTCCCGAGGCGGCTCTTGCTGCGCCGCAAGCCAGTCGTTCTTCGTTACGTCCTGCACAGCCGACCACATGTGGGCACGGACCGTGTGCAGTTGCCCCAACTGGCCGTTGCGCGCCAACTCGGTGGGGAACACGAAATTCGCCTCGCTCATACGCTGCGCGCCAGTCTGGAACACGCGGCAGTGCCGCTCGGCCGCGTTCACCAGCGCCCGGCCCTCCGCGACGGTCATCGTGCCGGGCTTCTCGCAGTAGACGTCCTTGCCGGCCTGCATCGCCAGCGTGGCGGCCAGGGCGTGCCAACGATCGCCCGTGGCGATGAGCATCGCGTCGATCTCCCCATGCCCGGCCAGGATCTCGCGCAGGTCGATGTACGCCTTGCAGTCCTGGTTGCCATAACGCCCGTCGACCCTGTTCTTGGCGCCCTGGCGCCGCCGGCCGTCAACGTCACAGACGGCCACGAACTGGACGTCGCCCTGTTGGAGCAGCCAGGCGAGGTCCTGGCTGCCCCGGCCTCCCAGGCCGATGCCGCCCATCACGATGCGCTCGCTGGGCGCAGCGGCGCCGTCGCGGCCCAGGGCCGACGCGGGAACGATCCAAGGCGCCGCCACCAGCCCGCCGGCCACGGCCGCTCGCCTCAGAAACTGCCTCCGGGTCACACCCGATGCCCCGCCGGCCTGGGCGGGCATGGACTCGGGCTTTGCCGAAGCGTGGACTCCGGAAGCGAAACGCCTGGGCGACATGGGCTCATCCTCTCCGTTTGGGTTGCGGGCTTCCTTGTGGCACGTGAGGCAGAAGACCCCCATGGCCTTGGCGCGGAATGTCGCGTCGGCGGGGGTCCTGCGCTCCCTAGTCGTCCTCCCAGGGAACGGGGTGCACTCGGCCGATCTCGCGCGGGCAGGCTAGCAACTCCGTGCGGCGGAGTCAATCCTACGGCGCGGCGGGTTCGCAGTGCCGTGGCAAGCCCCACGGCGAACCGCGCGCCGGGTTCGCCGCCCCCGCTTGTCGAAGCGCAGCGGAGACCCGCCGTAGCCCAAAGGGCGAAGGCGGGCGGGGCGCTGGCTTTTCGCCGCTACGGCAAGCGGATCTCGTACGCGTACAGGAAATCGCCGTGGCGGATGTAGAGCCGCCCCTCGCAGACGACCGGGTGCGCCCAACTGGGCCCCTCGCCGCCCTTCGGGATCCGGAACTCGCTGACCAGGTCGTGGCCGGCCGGGGTCGCCTTGACCAGGCCCATCCGGCCTTGCTCGCCGAGGGTGTAGAGCATGCCGTCGGCGTAGGTGACCGAGCCCTTGCCCACGCCCGGCGCGTCATACATCGTCCGGCCGGTCTTCCATTCGAGGCAGACCCACCGGGGCCCCAGGCAGGAGCCATAGAGGTACCCGTCCACGAGGACCACGCCGCCGTGCTGGTTGTCAAGGTCCGTCGAACGCCACACCGGCGTGACGGACGCTTTGCCGCCGCTCGCGTCGATTCGGAGCAGGACGGACCCGGTGGTCCGTGTGCAGACAAACACGTGGCCGTCGTGGAAGAGAGGCATGAGGATGTTTTCGTCGAACGGAGTCACGTGCTCGAATCGCCAGAGCAGGTCGCCCGTGTCGGCGTTGACGCCGATCAAGGCCTTCGACGTCAGCGTCATGATCATCCGCAGGCCCTGGTGCTCGGCCAGGGTCGGCGAGGCGTAGCCGGCCAGGTCGCCCGTGCTGGGCGATTTCCAGAGCGTCCGTCCGTCCCGCTTGTCCAGTGCGACCACGGCGGTTTCGCTGCCTCCGGGGCAGCAGATGACGCGGTCGCCGTCCATGAGGAGCGATTCCGCCAGGCCCCACGTGGGCGGCTTGCTGGGGAACCGCTCCAGGAGGCTCAGGCCCCAGACCTTCTTGCCGGTCTTCGCCTCCAGGCAGACGACGTCGCCATACGGGTTCTCGTGGTAGAGGTGCTCGCCGCCGATCGTGGGGGTGCCTCGCGCCCCGCCCTGGGGCTCTTCCCACGCCTTGCCGTTCTCGACCTGCCACAGGGTGCGGCCGGCCAGGTCGAGGGCGGTGATGACCGTTTTGCCGCCGATGTTGCCCGAGGTGTACATCATCCCGCCAGCGATGGAGACGGTCGCGTATCCGTGGCCGAGACCCTGGGCCGTCCAGAGGCGCCGCGGGCCGCCCTCGGGCCACTGCTTGAGCAGGCCGGTCTCGGTAGAAATGTTGTCCCGCCGCGGCCCGTGGAACTGGGGCCAGGCGGGTTCCTCCTCGGCGGCAACTGCGAGCCCCGCTGTCCCGAGCACGCCGACCAGGAGAACCACGAAGTGCCACGCCAGCCGGGTGAGCCCAGGCAGAGACCGGTGCGACATGCCAAGTGCCCCTCCTCCGGGCGGCGCCACAGGCCGCGGTTCACAGGGCCCACGGCTCGCGCAAGGTGCGCGCCCGCAGCCGGTTGGCTTCGGCGTCGTTGACGAACTCCGCCTTCACCGGGTCAAAAGTCATGTTGCGCCTGAGCCACATGCAGATGTTGGCGGCGTGCACGGTGGTCATGGAACGATACATCACCTCTGGGTTGGCGACGGTCTGGCGGCGTGATTTTACGCAGTCGAGGAAGTTGCGCATGTGGTTCATCGGCCGGCCCGTCCGCGCCATGTAATCCCCGACGATCTTTTTGAAGTCGGCCAGCATGGCGGGGGCCGAGACTTCCGGCTGGGAGTACCCGTCGGCCGCGGACACCCATCCTTCGGGGCCGTCGAAACGCATGCCGCACGAGCCGCGCCACCACTTGTCGCCCCGCGAGAGGATCATCTTCACGCCGTTGGCGAACGTGGTGGCCATGCCGTCGCCGGTCGGGTTGTTGACATACTCGTACTGGACCGCCGAGGTGTCGAGGGCATTGATTCCGGCCTGGGCCTGGGCGAATGTGTGCGCGCCCCATTCGCCGATGCAACTGGTGTGGAAATCGTAATGCCCGCGCCAGCCGCCCCGAACGTAGGCCGAGTTATACGCCCGCCAGGGACACGGGCCGAGCCAGAGGTCCCAGTCCACCACTTCCTTCGGCGGCTCGGGTTCGGCCGGCAGCCAGTCGTGTCTCATCTCGGCGGCATCCCACGGGGCGATGTGGGCGTAGGCCGTGTGCACCCGGCCGAGCCGCCCCATGCGGGCCATCTCGATGCAGAACACGAAATTCCCTTCGCTCAGCCGCTGCGTCCCGGTCTGGTACACGCGCCCGTAACGCCGGGCGGTGTCCACCACGGCCTGGCCTTCCGCGATGGTCATGCAGGAGGGCTTTTCGCTATATACATCCTTGCCCGCTTTCATCGCCAGGACGGACGCCAGCGCGTGCCAGCGGTCGCCGGTGGCGATCAGCAACGCGTCGATGTCCGGGCGTGCGGCCAGAAACTCGCGGATGTCGCCGTAGGTGGCACAATCGCTGTTGCCGTAGCGTTTGTCCGCCATCTGCTTGACGGCCTCGCGCCGCTCCTTCCTCGCATCGCAGACCGCCACGAACTGGACGTCCGCCTGGGGCAGCATCCAGTTCAGCACGTAGGTTCCGCGGCCGCCGATCCCGATGCCGCCCGCCACGATGCGCTCGCTGGGCGCAGCGGCTCCGTCGCGGCCCAGCGCCGACGCGGGAACGATCCAAGGCGCCGCGACCAGCCCGCCGGCCACGGCCGCTCCCTTCAGAAACTGCCTCCGGGTCACCCCCGATGCCCCGCCGGCCTGGGCGGGCATGGACTCGGGCTTTGCCGAAGCGTGGACTCCGGAAGCGATTCGCCTGGGCGACATGGGCTCATCCTTTCCGTTTGAGTTCCAGGTGCGGCGGCGTTCCTTGCAACGTCTGCCGCCCACGGTTCCATAATAGTTGCCGGGACCGCTCGTGTAAAGATCCTAAACGGTTTTAGGCACGTTTTGCGCGGTGGGTCTCCCCTGGCACGGCAGGCGTGCCGTGGCCTGACGGCTGACCCACCGCGCTTCAAGGCCGGCGGGTTCGCCGCCGCGCGATGCACCCGGGGCGTCCGATGCGCCAAACCCCGTCGTCCCGAAACGGTTCCGTCTATTATGCTTCAGAAGCCTGCCTCGGGTGTGGCAAGATTTTCTGGCAGCCCCGGAAGCCCCGCAGCCCCGACCAAAGGTCCCTTCGGGAAGGGGTCCCTTCGGGAGGGCGGACTGTGTTCTAGCCACGGGCGCACTCAGATGCTTCAATCTGTTGAGGACCCGTGCGGGCCGGAGGTCCGCCATTGTTCTCTAGCCACGGGCGCACTCAGATGCTTCAATCTGTTGAGGACCCGTGCGGGCCGGAGGTCCGCCATTGTTCTCTAGCCACGGGCGCAAGTTTACCCGCCTGTGGAGGGCCCGTGGGAACCAGGAACCAAGCACCACGCCTTTCCTTTTGTTGCCGTTTCCAAGCCCCGTAGGGGCGCTTGAAAAGATTCAATCGCCCCTACGGGGCTCCAACAGAGAAAGGGAAGAATGTTTTCTGCCCCGCTTCCTTTCCACGGGCCCTCCACAGGCGGGTAAACTTGCGGCCGGGGCTAGAGAATCCCGGCGCGCCGGGACCTCCGGCACTTGTTACGGCTTCTTTCGATGCCCAACACCCGTGCCGGAAAAATCAGTGTAGCGCGAGGGCCCGCCGCAGGCGGGTAAACCCTCCTTCGGCGGGTAAACTTTGCCCTCGCGCGTTTGGCCTCACGGCGTGCGCGGGGCGTAAGGCTTGCCCGCCTCTGGCGTGGCCCCGCGCTACAAAGACCTAACTGTGGCGAGGGGGAAAAACAGACCCCCGCGCTTCAGGCGCGGGGGTGAAAAAGAGAGCGGCGTCCCGGTGGGACGCCGCTCGTCAGGATTCTTCTTTGGCCTTTTTTCCCCTCACCCCAACCCTCTCCCACCCTTCGACTTTCCTCAGGGTGGCCCCGAGCCGTTCGACCATGCCCTTCGAGAGCCTCAGGGCCCTGAGCCCGTCGCCCCTCGACCACGCTCGGGGCGACCCTGAGTGTGTCGAAGGGTCGAAGGGCATGGCCGAGGGACCACAAGCGGAACGTCCCGCCTGCGCAGCATCCTTCGGAGGGGGGGAGAGGGGGAAAAGGGCATGTTGTAAAAAGAAGCGCGGCGACCCGAAGGACGCCGCGCTCAAAGCCTCAACTCTCAAGCCCGCCTCGGCGGGCAAGCCTCAAACCTCAAGCCTCAAGCCCGCTTTACATTACTTGCGTTTGCTTGCCACAGCGTCTTGTCCCGGCGTAGTCCGAAGGACGAAGCCGGAAGTCCCGGCGCGCCGGGACGAAGTTTACCCGCCTGTGGCGGGCCGGGTTCCCCAATCCTCCCTTTGCGTCCTTGGCGTACTTTGCGGTTAAACCACGGCTCGCCTAGTCGAGTCGCCTGTGGCGAGGGGAAAAGACAGACCCCCGCGCCTCAGGCGCGGGGGTCTCGAAAAAGCAGCGTTGTGCGGCTTGCTACCTCTTCCTGCGGATCAGCATGGCGATGCCGCCCAGACCCAGCAACGCCAGCGTCGCCGGCTCGGGAGTCGCGTCAACCCTGACATTGTCGACGGCCAGTCGGTTCTCCCCAGTCCAGGTTGGGAAAGGCGTGGGCATGGTATACTGGAACGCTATGCCGATATCAGCATTCGGATCTACCCCGATCAGGGAAAGCGTCGCCATGTATTGGGCCATGTAGTCAGAACGTGTCCGGGGGAACCCGGGCGAGGTATCAGGCCTGGGACCGGCACCGGCTAACGCCAAATCCGCCCATGTGGGAAGGGTACGGCTCGTGCCATAAATGGTCCCGACAGTCTCGGATACTATGGTACCGGCCTGGGCCCCGCCGACCGTGAAGTAACCGTAGAACATGGCGCCGTCAGCGCCACCTCCCCAGTCCCAGCCCATGCCTGCCCTAGCATCAAACCTGAACTCCAACTCGGACCCTATGGCGGACAGGATGCCGGCCTTGCCGATGACCTGCGAGACCACCGTGTTCCCTAGCCATCCCCATGGGCGACGATCGCCCAACGCCAAGATTTGGTCCCCATCGGTCGGTGCCGCAAAGGGAGCGTTGGTCATGAACCGGCTATCGGTACCCGCCATACCACCCTGTGGGCCAGAGGTCCAGGAAGTGATCGTTCCTCCAGTGTTGTTGACTACCACGGGGTCCTCAAAACTGGCATTCAGGACGGCGACGGGCGCCGCCTGCGCCGACACGGCCAGCACCAACACCGCGCACGCCATCAACGCTACTGCCAGTCCTAACGTTCTCATGATCCTCCCCTTTCGAAAGGAACCCCACAGGACCGATCCACTTGCCACACCAAGCGACTTGTCACCCTCTAACTCTGCCGGAAGTATACCACAAAATCCGGCGAAGTCAAATGGAAAAAGGATTTTTTCGGCATCCGGGGGGGAAGTGCTTGTAAATAAAGGACTTACGGAGGAAAAATTTTTTCGGATTTTCCCCCTGGCACGGCTGTTCACCGCAGAGACGCAGAGGTCGCAGAGAACGGCGGAGACTGGGGGAAAGGCAAACGGCAACACCAAGGTGTGCCACCCTGGCACGGCTACGGCTCGTGCCGTGGCCGGCGGCCGGTCTTGCTTGCCGCGGCGTAGTCGAAGACGAAGTTTACCCGCCTCTG
>Ga0315288_10005501_pt1 | contig 16107 bp, 10 predicted proteins | sample YL17G11_20_MG_FD_203454 | JGI IMG/M metagenome (GOLD analysis project Ga0315288, IMG submission 203454) | Sediment microbial communities from Yellowstone Lake, YNP, Wyoming, USA - YL17G11_20 | ecosystem: Environmental > Aquatic > Freshwater > Lake > Sediment | place: USA: Wyoming | collected...
CCCTTTAGGGAAAGAAAAATTAGAAAAAATAAAATATGATTTAATGAAAAACGGAAACGACCTCGAATATTTTCATGCCGCAGAAGACAAACAATTTGTAAGGGACCAAGTTTATAGCTTTATAGAAAATTTAGAAGATATAGAGATAGACTCGGTAATAGTCCAAAAAAATAAAACAAACCCCTCTTTATATATTTCAGAAAAGAAAAAATCAGAAAAAGGCGGAGGGCTTTATACTATAGCATTACAAACTCTACTTCAATATATTTTTTGTAGATACAGTAATTCTGCAAAAGTCGATCAAGTAATTGTAGTTTTGGGCTCTATTTTTAATGCGAATAAGAGAGAATTAATAAAAAAAACAATAAAAATGTATTTAAAACAAAAATTTATTAAGCCCTTTTATCTTTATTTTCACGAATGCAGATCAGACAAAAATACACAAATTGCAGATTATTGTTGTTGGGCTATCTATAGAAAATGTACAGACGGAGAAATGAGACCCTATAACGCAGTTAAAAAAGGAAATAAAATAAAAAGTGAATTTGATATTTTTCAAACTGGGACAATAATTTATTATGAGTACCCTATATAAAAAATGACCACCCTACCTATCTTTCGAAGAGACCCCTGGTCTCTTATCAGCAGGGTGGGACCTTTAAATTTATAATAAGACAAATGTCACAAAATGTCAAGCATTATAATTTCAATTATTGAAATTATTAAAATATAAAAATATGATATATCACAAACGATCTATAAATTAAGGTATAAGTTCATATTTAGCTAAGTATCTGTATAAATAATATGTATTTTTTATACAGTAAGTCAGACACAAATGATGTATTTTTCAAAACATGCCTATTTGAAGCATAAACGAAGTAGTTCGGTAATTTTAAGTTGTCCGAAATTTGGTTCGGCGACCGGGAAGGAAACAAAAATGTTTTTACTTCATGAGGCGATAAAATGAAGATCACTTTTGATATCATAAAAAAGACTGTTCAAATTTTGGATTCGGTTTCTTATGAAAACTACTCCAATGGTGCTGCTAAGACGTATCTTGAATATATCGAGGGTTTTAGAGTAGATGAGGACAAACTAATTTCTCCTATCCTACTTCGCAAATTTCTGGAGGAAGGATTAGGATTTGAGTTGGGGAAAACTATAGCCACTCAGGAAACAAGAGTTGTGGGTAAACCGGATTATATTCCCATCGATACCCGTACCCATCCCTTTGTATTTGATGCCAAAGGCACTGATACTAAGGATTTATCCCAGCATTATCTTCAGATTAAAAAATATATAGAATCTCAAGAATTGAAATATGGTGTTTTAACCAATATGCGTGACCTTGATGTATATACCTCCAGCAAAGGGAGAGAAATTGAGGAATATAATTTTAGTTTTGTGAAGCTCTATAAAGATCATAAACAAAATCTAACGACCTGCATTGAGGAGGAGAATACTAAACGCTTTTTGAATTTCGTAAAGAGTTTTTCCTATACTCAGCTTACTAAAGAAAAGAAGATAGAAAGAATAGCAAAAGCAAAACCTTGGACCGGGATAGAGGAATTTAATATCAAGTCTTTCACGGATCAACTACGACATATCGTGAACATCCTCCATCGTGATGTAAAAGAGCAGAAATTAGAACTAATAAGTATGGCTAAGGTGGGGAGAGTTTCAGATGAATCTATTGCTTATGAGCTAAAAGAAATTGCTGCCCAAATATCAAGCAGAGAACCAAGAAAAGTAGACCCTGAAACCTTTGATAGAATTATGAAGGCTGACGAAGCGTCCCTTTACGGGAAAGCACAAGACGTGTTCTTCCGCAGAGTTGCCTATTTTGCTATGACAAGGCTTCTCTTAGCTAGGGTATGGGAAGACATAGGTTTTGTGGCCCAATCCCTTTATGATGGTGGTTTTGCGAAGTGGTATAAAAATTTCAATCGTGAAATCGGAGAAGTTTTACATTACGCATTTAATCTATCAGCAAAAAGATATCAATGGCTTTTTAATGTAAATAATAACTATTCATGGTATGAGCCTTCAGATGATGCTTTAATTGATTCTCTTTATGAATTTTCTAACTTCTATCTCGGTAAACTTGATCAGGACGTGCTAGGAACGATTTATGAAGATTATATTGAAAAAGTTGATAAAAAGAATAAAGGACAGTATTACACACCTCGTGAGATTGTGAGTTTTATCTGGGATAGAGTTGGATTTAACATTCCAAAAGCGTTTTTCTGGCACACCGCTGGGAAAAGAAGACCCAATTTTATTTTTGACCCTGCTACAGGTTCGGGAGGATTTTTAGTTGAAGCGGCAAGAAGACTCAGGGAATATCAAAATTTTGACTGGGATGATCCACAAGATCTTAAGGATATACATGATGCGATTCTTTGGGGTATATTTGGGAGCGAGATTTCGACTTTCCCTTACTACCTTTCTCAGGTAAATTTACTTATTCAACTTACCCCAATAATTAAGAGATATATAGAATTAACAGGTACAAAACCCCGTGAACAACCAACACCTCTTGGTATTCTCTGTAAAGATTCGTTAGGACTTCATAATCCAGACCCAGAGCACCTACCGTTAGAATTTGAAGAAAAGAAAGAGAAAAATCGACAAGAAATTCTTCACTTTACCATAGCCGAGAAGAAAATATATAAGAAAATAAGAGAAGAATATGCTGGTAAGTTCTCCTATTGTTGTTCAAATCCTCCCTATGTGGGTGAGAAGGGACACAAAGAACTTTTCCGAGGCACTCTTTCGTCTTATCCTTATTGGAATGAATATTATCAAGGTAAAATGGATTACCTTTATTGGTTCATTATTTTGGGTTTATCCAAACTGAGAAATTTTGGAAAGTTGGGATTTATAACATCTGCATACTGGCCTACCGCTGATGGTGCTTCAAAATTAAGAAAATATATACTAGAGAATACCAAGATAAAAGAGATGATATTCTTTGAAGATGTCAAAATATTCGAACACGCTAAAGGACAACACAACATGGTATTTGTTTTAACCAAATGTTCTGGTAATGAATACAAACAAGAGCGAGAAAACAATTATATTAAAATTGTTAGGGTTAAATGCAAAAATCAAGACCTACCAGGCAATACCATCAGAGAAGATATTGATTTTTTAACTAAGCATATTCAGAAACATATAAATAAACCAAATTATGAAAATGAATTTATAAAAGTCTTTTGGAGTGGTGTAAAACAAGGAGAATTGCCTAGAGATGGTGAGGCATGGAATGAGATTTTTGTTAGTAAATATCTCAAAGAGATGACATTAAAGATAAAACAAAAATCAGTCCCTCTACGTGAAGTATTAGATCTAAAACAAGGTATAGTTCCTGGAATTGATAGAATTACAAGAGAAAATATTAAAAATCTTCCTACGAACATTATAAATGAAAGAGGTATAAAAGTAGGAGATGGTATTTTTGTTTTGACAGATAAGGAGGCAAATCAAATTGTATCAAACCCAGCAATACATGAACTATTAGCTCGTTCATATAGAAATTCACAAATATCGCCTTATTATGTTGATATTCCTTCTGAGGAGAAAGAATATCTTATTTATATTGATAGTGAGATCAATCTAGATAAGTATCCTGAGATTAAATCTCACTTAAGTAAATACAGATATATTTTAGAGATGCGGTTAACACGTTATGAAGAAAAAGGGTATAAAGAATCATACTCTTGGTACCGTCTAAATAGACCTCGTGATAGAGGGATATTATCTTCAGAGAAAATAGTAGTTTCTAACTGGGGGGCCGATTGGCGGCCATTTGCATATCAAACAGGCGCCTTCTTTGAGAAGCGAGATATAACTATTTTTGTAAAAAAGGAAGGTATTAAAGAATCTTTGTTCTATTTCTTAGGATTACTTAATTCAGATTTAATAAAGTATTGGATGCAACAAGAGGCAAAGCAAACTGGGTATATGCGACAGAAACTTCAGGAACAAATCCCAATTCATCGCATTAACTTTGATGACACTGAAAAAGTAAGGATGCACGGTGAGATAGTAAATAAGGTAAATTCTATAAGGGAAAAAATGCTCAAGCTAGCAGAATATTCTAAATACTTCTCCGGAGCAAGGCCTACCAGGGTATCATTTGATGCTCTTCTCCCTGAAGTTAATCATGAAAATATTATAGAGAATATTCCCCCTGAGAAGGTTTATGATATACGCACTCATCCAGAGCTAAAGATAGAAAAATCAAAGGATTTTGAACATGAGAAATTTTACTTAAGCAAAGTAGATAAGCCAGAATTAACCCTCTTTAGTGATTCACGACTTAAGTTAAAAAGCAAGGACGGAATTTTAATATTCATTGACGGTCCTTATGAGTTATTGAATCTACTTTTTAATATTCTACCTGGCTGGATAGGTAAACATTGGAACGAGATAAAAGAAAAAATCCTACTTCCAGATAAAATCCAAAGTTTCAATGTACAAAAAGACAAAATATTAAATGAAGTGCAAAATATAAGAAAAGAAATAACAGAACTCCAAAAGCAAATCAATCATATCGTCTATAATCTCTATGGGGTAGATGAAACAGAAATAACGAGGGTGAGTAGTTGAGGTGGTAAGAATAAATAAGGAGTATGAGTTTATAAAAAGATATAAACCGCCGAGACGAAATCTCTGCTCGCTTCGGTGTTAATGCACTAAGACAACACAGTGTATGCGGTTCGCCCTTCGAGCTTACCCAAATGCTCGGCTACGCCTTGCACTTCGTATATACCGAAACCGTCATATACCATCATTTTATTGGATAGGAAAATTAGCAGAAAAACTGTAAATGTAATAAGAAAAAGCTAATTGATAATAAAAAGGGGAATTAATGCAAATTATAACTTTAATCAAATAAAAAAGGCGGAGTAGTGAAGACTAACTGCACCATTAATATAGGAGCAGGCTTAAATAAGATAAATAAGTGTGTTTTATTAATAGATCTAGATTCCTCTTTTAATTAATATTTAAAATTAGATGAGGTAATTAGATAATGTTAGATAAAAAAGAGCTGTTGGATCTAATTGAAAAATATCCTTTGCTAAATCAATGTTTTTCTAAATATGTAACTTGGATTTGTGAAAATATTAAAGATAATTACCAAGAATATGATTTAATAAAATGCTTAATTGATAGCGAAGAATTTCATAGATTAGATATTTTAGAAAAATCTCTTAACCAATCTCAAAAGATATTAAGAATAAGCGAGGAAGAATTTTGCAATAAATTTGGATTTACTAAAAGACTTTTAACAAATGATCCAGAAACCATTCATGATATTTTAGCTGAACCTTTATTTGTTTTAGAGTTAGATAAAAATCATTTCTATGACATTCAAAAACTTCCTAGTTCAATTAAAAATGGTAAAGGTAAAATTCCAATTGCAGACTTCATTGCAACCTTAAAAAAGCATAAATACGCAATCGAAATAAAGACTATCCGAATTGGAGATAAATCATTACTAGCTAATAATAATTTATCAGTTGATATCTCAAAGGAATATTGGTGGGGAAAAATGTTTTTAAGTAATGCAATTACCAAGATTGAAAGTAAAAGAAGAAAGTTGTTTGATCAGTTAAACAATACATGTGAATATTATAATTGTGATAAACGGATGCTGGTATTGTATGTAAGAAGGTTAGGTACGTCATGTTTAATGGATATAAAGGAGTTTCATAATGAATTTAGAACCCTTAAAGAACAATATCCAATTATAGATTGCTTTTCTGTAAAAACTTATTATGACAAAGTATATTTTTCTTGTAATAATCCCTGTTTCACTACATTTAAAAGTCTCTAAATTATTTTAATATTATTAGGAGATAAATATGAGAATAAACTTACAAAGATTTTCATTTTGTTTTGCGGAACAGTTATTAAGTTGAAATTGGATGTATGAGGGAGAATTAGATATAGAAGAATTTATTAATAATTTTTCAAATTGTATCATTAAATAAATTTAAAATATTCTAATTAAATTCTCGGAGCTAGACAATAACCAGCCCTTTGGCATTTGCTGAAGGGCTTTTTTATTTCTATTTTTTATTTTTAAAAAGAAGGATTTTTAAAATATTAATAGTATTAATAAAGTAGATAGAATTTAATATAATAGATTTTTTATAAGATTCACGAATCATAAAATTTCTTACAACCGATTTAATCAATTCTCTATAATTATTCTAGTATTCTTAGGATATAAAGATGAGAATAAACTTACAAAGATTTTCCTTTCGTTTTGCGGAACAGGTACTAAATAGCAAGTTAACATTAAAGCAAGAAATAGAAGATATAGTGCTTGATTTCAGTATAGAACTTCCTTCCTTATCCCGCCCTCAATTTAATAAAATCTTAGAGAATTTATTTATACAAAAAGGCTGGGAAACTCAACCAAAAGTATTTGACGAGAAGCAAAATCCTTCTGCAAAATTAGACTTCTTAAAAAAAAGAATTGGTGTTGAAGTTGAATTTGGTCATTCCTCTTTTATTGGTATAGATCTTCTTAAATTTCAAGTCGCTTCATATTCCTCTTTAGATAAGATTGATGTTGGAGTTTATATATTTACAACTCGTAATTTTCAAAAGAGAATGAAGAAGGAATTTAATCAGAATTGGGAAGAAGTATAAATATCTGAGAAGTCAAAAAAATAATTACTTTATTTTGCAAATGCAATTCAAGTTTACATATATATTATTGAATTAGATTCATAGTATTTATTTTTAGTAATAGGTATATATTTAAAATGAAAAATCTCAAAAATAATGTAGATTTGTTGAAAAATACATATAGGGATAAAAAAGATAGGATTGTCTTTTTTGCTGGAGCAGGTGCTTCTATTCCATTAGGATTGATTAGTTGGAAAGAATTATTAATCGAAATGGATGAAAAATTTAAAACAAAAATTAATATCGATGACTATATTAATGAATTTGGATATCCAGCAACCGCTTCAGCAATTTACGATAAGATTAACAATAGGGAAGAATATCTTAATTTTTTATGTAAAAAGTTTGATATAAAATATACAAAATCACGTTTTAATTCAACCACTAAATCAATTGTAAATAATTTTAATACTATATTAACTACTAATTTTGATTCAAGTTTTGAACGAGCGTTTATGGATAATAATTATGTATTAGAAAAAATAATTCACAAGAAAATTAATTTTAAAACACAATATTTACCAAAATTTGACATAGGAGAAATTTTTACAAATGATGCAACAATAATATACCTTCATGGAAGCAAAGATTCAAAAAAATTTATATTAAGAAAAGAAGAATATCAAGCTTTTTACTGTACCAATTATGATAAAGATCCATCTGAACTAGAGGATTTCTTAAAAGAAATTTTTAAAAATTTTTCAGTAATATTCTTTGGATTTAGTTTTGATGATTTAGATTTTAACAAATATTATGAAAAGATATTAACAAAAGAATTTGACCAAAGGAGGGCAATATTTGTTAATATGTTTAGTGAGCCATACCCAATAGAGTTACCCACACATTTTGTTTTTATTCCTGAAGAAGAATTAAAATACACTCTATCAGAAGTTGAAATAAATAATTATATAAAAAAAGATAATAATATTGACTGGGAAAGAATTTTTGAAAAAATAAATAATAACGAGTATCGATTTAGTAAGTTTTTTTTGAATATAATTGAACAAAATTCCATAGAAAGAGAATTAAAAGAAAAGTTGATTCTAAAATATGAAATGCTTAAAGATAATTATAGTAAATATCAATATTTTAAAAAAATAAATATGAAAATTATTCCCTTTAGTAAAGAAAAAATAAGCGAAGTTGAAAATATATTCAATAGTTTATCACCAGTAGTATACATAGAGGGAGAAGTAGGAAGTAAAGAGCAATATGAATCTACATAGAGGGAGAAGTAGGAAGTAAAAAGCATATGAATAAAGATAATATTTTTTTTAGATTTGGAGAAATCGATAATATAGTACAAAATTATTCTGAAAGCAATCTGTCATTATTAGAGAAATATCTCAATCAGAAAGAATTAAAAGACTATATTTTTACAGAAGCTCTTATAAATTCAAAAGATTTTTTTAATTGGTTTATTCCGCTTAGCAAAAAAAATAAATTCAAACCAGAAAATAATAGTCCACGACCTTTTAAAATAGCAAAAAAAGAGGGGCATAAAATACCTTTATGGTCTGAATTGAGATATTTAAAAGAAGTTGCTATTGAAAATACGAAAAAGAAAAGTGAAGAAGTTGAGAAAATTTTAATAAAAATAGCAAATAGAATAATTCGATATAACTATATTAAAAAAATAGATAATCATAGGACTGATTTAGAATTACTAGAAATTATTTATAATGTATCAACTATATTTATAGAAAAAAAACATTCGGAATTTATAAAAAGAGCATTAAAAACTAGATGGGGAAATCATTTATTTGCACGGGAACTATGTGAAAAATTTATTCCAAAACTTATAGAAGAAAAAGCGAAAGACTTAGTATTAAATTTATTAGAAATAATTTTCTCCTTTGAAGAAAAAAAAGACACATTAAGAATAGAAAATAAACCAATTATTGAGGAATATATATTGAAAGATTTTGTAAATAAAAACAAAAAGGATCTTGCTAATCTATGTGGCAAAGAAGTATCTTTAATTGGTATTAAAAAAATTGGAAAAATATTAAAAAAGGATAAGTATGAATTTGATATTCACTCTATTTGGACTATTAAAGATGAGAATCAACCTAGATCTACAGATAGCTATGAATATCAAATTGTTCGGTTTGTTCGAGATATTTATGAACAGTCAAATCCGGAGACCATTAAAGAAGATATATCCATTTTATTAAATAAGAAGCATTCTATATTCAAACGTATTGCTATTTATGTAATAAACTATCATTATAAAAAATTAAATGGTCTTTTCTGGCAAGTTTGGCAAGACAACAACCCTTTAGATAATTATCAATTAAAACCCGAAATATATGAATTGTTCAAAAATAACTGTACTTTTTTTAATAAAGAACAAATTATGGTAATTATTAATTGGATCAATACGAAAGATTATAAAGAAAAAGTAAAAGAAGCTAAGGCTTTGAGAAAAAGGGAATGGTTGGAAACTTTATTAAAGACCAATGATACAAAAGTTCTGAAGGAATATGAGAGGAATAAAAAAATTAATCCTAAACCAATTATGTACCCTGGAAAAGTCATATGGATGGATACATATTGGGATAAAGATGTATCACCTATTTCTTCTGAAGAATTACTAAAAAAAACAAATGAACAGATTTCTCAATATTTAATCAATTTTAAAGAAGAAAAATTCCTCAATAAACCTACTCAAGAAGGCCTTAAAGATACACTTAGAAAGAGTATTACAGAAAATCCAAGTAAGTATACAGAAGATTTAAAGCCCTTTTTTAAACTTCCTTTTTCTTATCATACTATTATTTTACAAGGATTGAATACAGCTTGGCGAGAAAACAAGTCATTCTATTGGGAAAATGTTTTCGATTATATATTAGCTATTATTGATCCAGAAAATGATAATTATCAAGATTTTTGGGAAGCAGAGTATGAGAAAAGTAATTACAATTATCGAAATTCAATTATAACTGAGATTGCCTACTTAATTCATGAAGGAACCAAGAATGATGATCATGCTTTTGATAAAAAACATTTACTTATATCAGAAAAAATATTACTATTACTATCTAAAAATGCTAAATCTGATTTAAATAAGATAGATGATTTACATACTAGAATTATTAATTCTCTTAAATATGATATTTTTTCTGCTATGATTTCTTATTCCCTTCGTTATGTAAGAACTAATCCTGATTTAGCTAAAGAAGATAGATGGAAAAAAGAAATAAAGGAAGATTTTACAAATCGATTGGGAAAGGAAACATCAGAATTTTATTTCACGCTAGGACAATATTTCTTAAATTTATATTATTTAAATAAAGAGTGGGTTCTCAAGAATATTAATAATATTTTTCAAAAAGAAGACATACTTATATTATGGAAAGCATCCATTATTGGATATTTTGCCTATGCAGATAAAGTATATTTAGAAATCTACAATCTATTGAAGAGAAATAATATTTTTTTAGATGCACTCAATTATGAATTTTCAGAAAGGCATATTAACGAGAAGGTGATACAGCATATTTGTATTGGTTATATTGAGGATTGGGAAGAATTAAAAGATCCTAATAGTTTAGTTTCAAAGATTTTAGAAGATAAGAAAGAATACCAAATTGCGGAAGTAGTAAGATTTGTAGAAATGTTTCATGAAGATTTAACGGAGAAGGTAAAGCAAAAGATTAAACCACTTTGGAAAAGAATATTTAATATAATTTCTGAAAATGAAGAGAAATCGGAATTTCAAAATATTGCAGTAGAATTAATTGATTGGCTTAATCTTGTTGACAAAATAGATGAGGATATATTTAATTGGTTAAAGCTTTCAGTTAAATATATTGATCAATATAATCCTGGTATGGTTTATCTAAAATTATATGAGCATATTGAGAAAAATCCTGAAAAGATTGGAAAACTTGTTTTGGAAATGTTGAAATATAAAGTACCTGCTACTTATGAAATCGAGGATATAATAAAGGTAGTAGAAGTTTTGTATTCTGAAAATCAAAAAGAAATTGCAGATAAAATATGTAATATTTATGGTGAGAATGGATATTACTTCTTAAGGAAATTGTTCGAACAATATAATCTCGTTTAATTAATAATTAAAAGAAATATTTTAAAAAGATTTAGTATTAAAAATGGAAGATATTAATCCTACACTAACATGGTATAAACCTATTTCTTCAAAAAATAATTTGCCTCCAAGATGTCCTTTTGCAAGGGCATATAAATGTTGGTAATAAATAGGTGTCTATCCCCTATTATCTTTATATTAGGAACTATCGGGCTTATCAGCGGAATCTATGAAAAGGAGGACTAACCATGTCTGAACGCGAAAGGGTGTATTGCGATGTGCGAGGTTTTGTTGTTGACACATCAAGTCACGGGAGTCCCGGGAACACAGATCCAACTGCCAGCTGTTATGCCTACCACATAACCGAAAGTGGCAAGTTCGGGACTGGGCCCTTCTCGATACAAATGGCTGGCCTTAAACCAGGGACTAAATATTATTATAGAGCCTGTGCACACAATTTAGCGAGCTGGGGTTATGGCGATGAGGTAACATTCACCACTAAAAAGAGGGGGCTTTGGAAGAAAATCACTTCCTATTTGGAATTTGACTACCTCGAGCTGGGGTTCCCATCTGGAGTAAAAGTTAGGTTCAAGCGAAAAGAGTAAAAAGAAAGAAAAAAAAGAACAGACACCTACTTCGTTTATTGAATTACATGATAAATACTTGTATAATTAATAAAGATTAACAAAACAATAGAGGTTTATATGATTGAAAAAAGCTGTGTTTGTAATCTAATTAGTATAGATAAAATTAGGTTATATCCCATAGATTAAGGAAATGGTATGAATAAATACGATAGTTATTGCTTTATAGATTCTAACTCATTTTTACACTATAGAATGTTTACAGATATTAACTGGAATGAAGTCACAAATTCTTCTTCAGTTTTACTAATTGTGTGTCCGGCTGTTTTGAGAGAATTGGATCAAAAGAAGTTTTCAGAATATGATATAAATATACGTAATAGATCCCAACAAGTGATTTCAAAAATGTTAGAAATGGCAACCTCTAATACAATTAATAAGGTTAAAAAAACTTTGGATCTTATGTTCATATCTAATGAACCTTCTATAGATTGGGAGAAAGAAGGATTAAGTACACAAATACCTGATGACAGAATTATTGCAAGTATCTTAGAGCAAAAGAATAATTTCAAAAATATTATATTAATAACTTCTGATATAGGATTAACACTAAAAGCTAAAATGAAAGGAATTAAGTGCATATCATTACCTGATGAATATCAGTTAAATATTAAAAAAGACAAAAAACAAAAAGAAATTGAAAAACTTAGAAATAGAATAACTTTTCTTGAAAATAGATTACCCGTACTTAAGTTAAAGATTTTAGCTGATAATGAGCCTGCTGATTTTATAAAAATTACTCTTAATCAGATTACTGCCCCTTCAGAGGATGAACTTACGGAAAAATTAAAAGTTATTAAAGATGAATTGAAATATAAATCTTCCTCTAAAACATCTGATATTTTTACGGATTTATTATCATATCCAAAATATGAAATTGAAAGATATGAAAAGGATCTCGATAAATATATTGAAGAGATGTTAAAATATTATAAAAAAGAATATAAATTTAAAGAGCTTCAATCAAGACTAATAGAACTAAAATTTATCATTATAAATAATGGTAATTTACCTGCAGAAGATATTGATATTTTTATGCATTTTCCTGATGGGTTTGTAATGTTTTCCGAAGATGAATTACCTAAAAAGCCCAAAGAACCAGAGAAACCAATTCTTCCACGTACACAACAAGAAATGATTTTAAATTTTGTAAAACTTTCTGTACCTAAATTTTCATTTTCCGATATCTCTTCTATTAATCCTAATATAAATCAAAATTTTTCAAGCAGACCACAAATCAGAAAAAAGAATAGTTATGAAGTTAAATATAGCTTGAATAAAGTAAAACATGGTATTCAAATATATTTAGACCCCGTATATATTTTATTTGAATCGGTAGTATTAGCAAAATCTTTTAAAATATCTTATTCAATTTTAGCTGATAATCTTCCCGAACCATCGAATGGTAATTTAAATATAGTAATATTGTAAAGACGACTATATTTATTTATATTATAAGAAGTAAAAGGGTTCAATTGTTCGCAGTTCCATATAATATTTTATAAATTTATGTAATTTAATATTGTAATCTGTATGAAGGTAACAGGAGAGACCTTTTCTTTTACTTTAAAAAAAGAAAAAGCGCCGAAGAGGCAAGATACCAAAAGTATCCAAACTTTCAGGCAAAAGGACTGTTACCGGACAGAACTCTGGAGAGCTTTATACAAAAAAGCACCAAAGGGGCAATTCCTAATGTTTAGGGAAACCCTTACAGAGTTTACTAAAAGAATTATTTCCTAATTACACAGGAAGAATCTTTCAGGTAAAAAGACAGAGCGAGAGAGTAATATAATTATTTTCTTACTCTGTCTTTTTTATTTTCTAAATTGTAAATATTTTTACATAAAACATGAAAGAGAGAAATATAAATTGAAGAAAAAAACCAAACAATTTTTAGAAAGGAGTATAAATTCCTTTCTTTTGTCAATAGAATTCTTTAACCGACCATATGAAAATGGAAGAGTAGAAGCAGTATTTATAATGCTTGACCATTCTTTTGAAATGTTAATGAAAGCAATTATTTACGAAAAAACAGGAAAAATTAGAGAAAAGAGAAAGAAATATAATTATGATTATAAGAAATGTATAAATGTCCTTAAAGATACTCTGAATTTAATAAATAAAAATCAAGCTATGATTTTTAACATTATCAATGATTTGAGAGATAGTGCTATGCACCATATAATTAGCTTATCAGAAGAGTCTTTTTATTTTCATGCTCAAGCTGGAGTAACACTCTTTAATGACATCTTAAGCAAACAATTTAATAAACCTTTAAAAGATTATTTACCCGAAAGAGTACTACCCATTTCAACTAATCCACCTTCAAATATAGATGTATTTTTTGATAAAGAATTTTCGATAATTAAAGAACTTATCTTACCTGGAAAACGCAAGAAGGCAGAAGCAATTGCAAAATTGAGACCATTGATGATATTAGAGAGCAATATTAGCGTAAAAGACAATTTCACAACGGACTATAAAATGAATAAATTAGTATCTCAATTGAAAAAAGGGAAGTCATGGAAAGATTTATTCCCAGGTATAATAACATTAAAAATGGATACTGAAGGGTCTGGATTAACATATTCTCTAAGACTTACAAAAAAAGAAGGTTTACCCGTAAGACTTTTACAAGAGGGAGAAGATATATCTAAAGCAATAGCTATTAAAGAAGTAAATATGTTGGATAGATATTCACTTAATATAAAAAAAGTTGCAAAAGAATTAGGGATAACTTGTCCTAAAGCCCTTGCATTAGTAGAATTTTTAGGTGTACAAAAAAATGAAGAATATTTCAAAGAATTTGTTATTGGAAAACCACGCTATAAAAGATATACTCCTAAAGTTGTGCTCTATCTTCAAAAAGAGATAAAAGAAGTGGATATGGATAAAGTATGGAAAGAATATTGTAATAAGAGATATCATAAAAAATAGATGAAGGCGATTACCCCAGAAATATACTTCGAGAAAGAGTAAAACATATTGGTTAATCAAAAGGAATTTTAAGTACTCATGTCTCAACATTTGACATAAAATTATAATGGAACAGAGAACGGTTGTACTAGCTCAGTAATTCGGTAACTTTTTCTAATTTTTTATGAGGGATCTGATAAGCCCAGGTTCTCGACGCCTTCTTAAATGATTAGAATATGATAGGAGACAGTCCTTTATTACACTTTCATAGTATTTTAATCAATTATGGTATGTCGAATGTGAAGCTCCCGTTTACATTTTTTAAAGAAATGGGCAATTTAGTCTTAAAAGTGATAAACTATAAAAAGAAATATCCGCAATAGTGCGGATAATATATCATTTTGGTAGAACAAACGAAGCATTGCGTCTATTGGTAGACGAAATATCTTTTATATCAAGTTATTATATTTAATGTATAATAAAAATGAGGCTTAATTATGAAAAATATTAAATTATTAATTACAGATTTAGATGATACTATTTGGGATTGGTTGTCAATGTGGTACAATTCTTTTTTACCTTATTTTACAGATATCAAGGAGATTTCTGGAATAGAAGAGGATGCTTTAATAGAAAGTTTTAAAAAATTACATCAAAAATACCATTCATCTGAAGTTTCTTTTGCCTATAATGACCTAGTTGGTTTGAAAAAGGAAGATAAGAAAAATATTGAACAAAAAAAGAGTAAAAATGGCAGGAGTATTATTCATAATTACTACTACAATAAAAAACATAATTTAAATCTTTATCCCAATGTTTTAAGTACTTTACTTAAAATAAAAAGCAAAGGAACTTTGATTGTAGGTTTTACAGAATCTAACTCTTTTTTTACTCAGTACAGAATTAAAACTTTAGACATAGATGGATTATTTGATTCTATTTATACACCTGCAGATGTTGGGATGCCCAAAAAAGTAAAAAGATACTATGAAAAAGGTTATTGGGACTTAAAGGATACGAAAATTCGTATTTTACCTAAAAGAACAAAAAAACCTAATCCAGAAATATTACTGAAAATTGCTAAAGATTATATGGTTCCTTTAAATGAGATTGTTTATATTGGAGATAAATTAGATAGAGATATATATATGGCTAAATCTGCAAATATAACAAATGTACATGTAACATATGGAGATAATATTAATAATGAAGCTTATAGTCTTCTTAAAAGAGTTACACATTGGACAAAATCAGAAGTAGAAAGAGAAATACAATTTAATAAGAACATAAATAATAAAACTATAAAACCAGATTATTCAATTGAAGATTTCAAAGATCTTTTAAATCTATTTAATTTTATACCTTGGAAGATTATTAGAAAACTAAAATAGTAAAATCTAAGGATGATTATAAAATGGATAACAAAATAGAAGAAAAAGTGCCTTCTCATACATATTCAGAAAATGATAGGAATAATCTAATAACTATTTGGGAAAATATAATTTCAGTACAAAAGCATTTTAATGATATTGAAATAAGAATAAGAAATTGTGCACTTACTTTATATACTTTTATTTTAGCAGGTATTGGCTATGCTGTTAAGGAAAATGTTAAAGTTTTAATTAATGAAAAATCAATTTCATTAGCTGCAATTATTGGTATATTTGGTATCGTTCCAATGGTTAGTGTAAACTTTAGTGGGGTAGTTAGAAGAAAATATATTATAGATTAATAATACTTTCTTTTGTTAGTAATAAGACAAGTAGCAAGAGAAGGATTGTA
>Ga0315288_10005503_pt1 | contig 16104 bp, 16 predicted proteins | sample YL17G11_20_MG_FD_203454 | JGI IMG/M metagenome (GOLD analysis project Ga0315288, IMG submission 203454) | Sediment microbial communities from Yellowstone Lake, YNP, Wyoming, USA - YL17G11_20 | ecosystem: Environmental > Aquatic > Freshwater > Lake > Sediment | place: USA: Wyoming | collected...
TATAATATCATGTCTGTACTGGCCGAAGCTTTAACTAAGCGAAAATCGGGCCTGGACAAGCATCAAGTTGCTTAATATAATGGCTTATGGATCGCTGTCGAATTTCAACAATGGATGGGACAAGCCCGCCGGGGGCCAATGTAAATAATTCCATGTTCTTTCGGTTATAAGGAAAACAGAAGATAACTTTCCTGGTGGGAAATAATATTTTGCATTTTCTGATAGCTGGAGCTAGATCAGTATCGCCAGACACAATAACAACAGTTTCACATTCGTTTTTGAGAAATACTTTAAAAACCTTTATTGCAATTGTCACATCCGTCTCTTTTTCCTCATGCTTTAATATAACCTTCTTGCAGATATCACAAAATACCTTTTTTTCTTTGAATCTTCCCAATTCAACAACAATACCCTTAGATTTTAAACAGGTAATATATCTCTTGTGACGTTTTATTTTACCAGGATTAGTTGAATAAAGATGTTCTGGGATAGCAGAGAAATAATATATTGCTTCTATTCTTGCATCCCTTCCAAATTGGTATACATACGATTTACAGAGAGCAGTAAGATCTAGCCATTTAGTACAACATCCCGTATCATGTTGGATATCTAGTACTGAATGATAGACATTAAAACCATCAATTAGAAAAACTACTAGATTCATTTTTTTATTTTATTAACATATAAAAAAACCTCCGGATCGTAACCCGGAGGGGCCTAGTAAACTTAAAATTACTAGGGAAGATACATGTATAGTATAGTCATTTAATAATATTTGTCAAGGGTTAAAATGAAGTTATTTAGTATCAATCAAAGTGAGTGGTTTTTCTCACTACAACCGGGGAGTAATCTTCATAATCGCTCCCCGGTGGCTCTTTGTGCCAGATTCCCCGCTTTTATTTAAAAATCTAATGACACGGGACTATAGTATGCCATTTCTGTGCCAAAACATATGGTATTTAACCGTAATTCCCAAAATGGCTTGAAGATGAGAAAATTATGGGAAAGTCAAATCTTTTGGATTTCTTACTTTTCGATAACTCCCGAGAAAATTCGCGATTATGCGCAACCCGACCCGGGTTAGGATCGATTCCGGGTGGAACTGGACGCCTTCGATCGGGAACGACCTATGGCGCAGGGCCATAATAATCCCGTCATCGGTCCAGGCGCTGACCTCCAGGCAATCCGGCAGGGACTTCTTTTCCACGATCAAAGAATGGTAACGGGTGGCCGTGAAAGGGTCCGGAATACGCCGGAAGATCGTTCGGCCGCCATGGTGGATTCGCGATGTTTTACCGTGCATGACCGACGCCGCGCGGACGACGACCCCGCCGAAAACCTCGGCGATCGCCTGATGACCCAAGCATACCCCGAGGATCGGAATCCGGTCACCGAATCGCGCGATAATGTCGCGGCACAAACCGGCGTCCGCCGGAATACCCGGTCCGGGCGAAATTACGATATGCGACGGTTTCATGATCTTCACTTTCCCGAGCGTGATCTTGTCGTTCCGGCATACCCGGATCCTCTTACCCAGGCTGCCCAGGTACTGGACGAGATTAAAAGTGAACGAGTCGTAGTTGTCGATCACCAGGATCATGGCGCGATCTCGACCGCTCTTTTCAAAGCGCTGGCCTTATGTATGGTTTCGGCGTACTCCCGCTGGGGCTGGGAATCGGCGACAATGCCGGCGCCGGCCTGGATAAAGCAAGTTTCATCTTTTTGAACGATGGTGCGGATCGTAATGCAAAAATCCATGTCGCCGTTGAAATCGAAATATCCGATCGCCCCGGCGTATATCCCCCTCTTTTCCGGCTCCAGGGCGTCGATTATTTCCATGGCGCGGATTTTCGGCGCGCCGGAAACCGTGCCCGCCGGGAACGTCGCCGGCAGGACATCGAAAACCCCCAACCCTTTGCGCAACCGGCCGACGACGTTCGAAGTCAGATGCATCACCCGGGAATACCGGTCCGGCTTCATGAATTCCGTGACCCGGACGCTGCCATACCGGCAGATCCGTCCGATATCGCTGCGCGCCAGGTCGACCAGCATGACGTGCTCGGCCCGTTCCTTTTCGTCGGCCAAAAGCTCCGCCTCGCGCTGACGGTCTTCAAGAAGGTTCCTGCCCCGCGGCCTGGTTCCGGCGATCGGCCGGCTCGTAACGACGCCGTTCTGCAGTTTAACCAGGGTTTCGGGCGAAGACCCGGCTATTGCCAGGTCGTCCAGCTTTAGGTAGTACATGTAAGGCGATGGATTGGTGACGCGCAGGGCCCGGTAAACGCCGAGCGGATCCCTGCGGGTCGTCAGTTCGAAACGCTGGGAGAGAACGACCTGGAAAATATCGCCGGCCCGGATGTGATCCTTGGCTTGTTCGACCATGCCGCAAAATTCGGACCGGGTGAGGTTGGCGCGGAACGGGGACCGGTCGTCCCGAAATCGGTTCTGGTCGCAGACAGCCGGCCGGCTAATCCTGGCGGCCAGCTCCGCAGTCCGCCCCGGAGCGCCGTTATAAATCAGGACCTCCGCGGTCCGGCAATGGTAATCAAATATCGTGATCTCCGAGGGAAAAATAAAGATTGCGTCGGGCACGTCGATCGCGGCGGGATTTTCATCCGGGATATTTTCAAAGAACCGGACCATGTCGTACGCTATGTAACCGACCGCGCCTCCGGGGAACGGCCCTCCGGTGGGGTAACCGGAAAAGCCTTCCAGGTATCGCCGCAGGTGTTTGAAAGGATCACCCCGATACCGTAATATCCCACCGTCGCGGATCTCGATCGCCCGGCCCTTGCTTTGGAATATTGCCAGGGGCCGGCCGCCGACGAAAGAATACCGGCCCCGGCCGCCGATCTTTTCCAGGGATTCGTATATGAAGCCCCAGTCGTCGCGGCCGTAGGTTTCTTCATAAAAAGCCACGGGCGATGATCCCAGCGCGACCCGCAAGCGCTCGTAACTAAGCTTCATGACCGCGTCTTCCGGCCCCGCGACGACGCCGCCCGGACAATGGCTTTCAGCTCGCGGACCATATCCCGGAACATTCCCAAGGTCAGGGATTGGGGCCCGTCGGATAAAGCCTCCTCGGGCCGGTCGTGGACCTCGACCATAACCCCGTCGGCGCCGGCCGCGATCGCCGCTTTGGCGAGCGGTACCACGATATCCCTTTTCCCGGCCGCGTGGCTGGGATCGACGACGACCGGCAAGTGCGTAATGCGCTTGAGCTCTGGGATACTGCTGATATCCAGGGTGTAGCGCGTGTGATCGCTGAACGTCCGGATCCCGCGTTCGCAGAGGATAACCTGATAATTACCCTCGGCGACGATGTATTCGGCCGCGAACAGGAATTCATGGATCGTCGATGAGATCCCTCGCTTCAGCATGACCGGTTTGGCCGATCTTCCGGCCTTTTTAAGCAGCGAGTAGTTCTGCATGTTGCGGGCGCCGATCTGGATAATGTCGACGTATTTTTCGACCAGATGGAAATTATCCGTATCGAGGGCCTCGGAGATGACGGGCAAACCGGTCGCTTTCCGGATCTTCTTCAAGATCTTAAGCCCGGCTTCGCCCAGCCCCTGGAACGCGTACGGCGACGTCCGGGGTTTGAAAGCGCCGCCGCGCATGACGGTCGCGCCCGATCTCTTCACCGAGCGGGCGATAGTCATTGCCTGCCGCGCGTTTTCCACCGCGCAGGGCCCGGCGATGATCGTGATCGACCCGCCCCCGATTTTAACCCCGTTCACATCGACCACGGTATCTTCGGGTTTAGTCTCCCGGCTTGCCAGCTTGTAGGGCTGGGTGACCGGAATGACGTTCAATACGCCGGCCATGCTTTCCAAACGGCCGGTATCGACCGCGCCCTTGTTGCCGGTTATGCCGATGGCCACCCGCTGCGCGCCGGGGATCGTGTGGGGCGTGAAACCCATCGCTTTGATAGTTTCGCAGACCCGGGCGACCTGCCGCGGGGTTGCGTCCTTATGCATGACGATTAACATGATTCTTCCCTCCTTGTCGCCTTTTTAAAAGCCGCGACTAGTCGTTTTAGATCCTCTTTTTTCCTGATTGCCTCGACGATCCGGCTGCCGACGATCACGCCGTCGGTGAAACCGGCGAGGACTTTTACCTGGCCGGGCGTGGAAATGCCGAAACCGACGCAAAGGGGTTTCCCTGTCTGCTGCTTGACGCGCCGGATATATCCGGCCAGATCCGGCGGCAGTTTTTTTCGGGCGCCGGTCGTGCCCGAAATGCTCGCACAATAAATAAATCCGCGCGCCGCCCGGGTAATGCGGTTTATTTTGCGAGCCGGCGTGGTCGGCGCGACGATGAAAATCAGATCGATGCCAAAACTGATGGCCCGCCGCGATAAAAGCGCGGCTTCTTCCACGGGCAGGTCCGGAACAACCAATCCCGCCACTCCGGCCGAGCTGATGTCGCGCATGAATATATCCCGGCCGTAAGACAAGATCGGATTCAAATACGACATCAGAATAATGGGTGTCGGTTGGGCCAGAGATCGGATACCGGCAATTATCTTTTTCAGGGTTATGCCGCCCCGGATCGCCGTCTGGCTGGCCTTCTGGATCACCGGGCCATCTGCGACCGGATCGGAAAAGGGCACCCCGATCTCAATCATATCCGCACCGGCCCGGCCGATCTCCGAGATCCGGCGCAGCGATTCGGGAAGGGTCGGATAACCGGCGGTCGCGTAGACGATCAGGGCCGCCTCGTTTTTACGGCGCAACTCGACGAACTTGCGGCTTATCAGTGACCGATCTCTGGTCATCCTGCCTCCCTGACGATTTCCAGATCCTTGTCGCCCCGACCGGATAGGTTGACGACGATGGTGCGGTTCCGGCCGAGACGGCCGGCGATCTTCACGGCGTGCGCGACGGCGTGGGCGCTCTCGAGCGCGGGAATAATACCTTCCATCTCGGACAAAAGCTTGAACGCGTTCAAGGCCTCGCGATCGGATGCGGTAACGTATTCGACCCTCCCCGTTTCTTTTAAATAGGAGTGTTCCGGGCCGACCGCGGGATAATCAAGACCCGCCGATATCGAATGGGTGGGCAGGACCTGCCCTTCCTTATCCTGCAGCAGGTAGGTCCGCGCGCCGTGCAGGGTTCCCGGCCGACCCCGGCCGAGGGTTGCGGCGTGCCGCCGGGTTCGGATCCCCAGACCGCCGGCCTCGACGCCCACCATCCGGACCGGATCCTTGAGAAACGGATAGAACAGCCCGATGGCGTTGCTCCCGCCGCCGACGCACGCCACCAGGACATCCGGCAGCCGGCCGGTCCTTTTCCGGACCTGGGCTTTCGCTTCCCGTCCGATCACCGACTGGAAATCCCTGACCATCACGGGATACGGATGGGGTCCAACCGCGGATCCGATGCAGTAATGGGTGTCCCGGACATGCGCCACCCAATCCCGGATCGCCTCGTTGATCGCGTCTTTGAGGGTTTGCGCGCCGGTTTTCACCGGTATGACTTTCGCGTCCATAAGCGCCATTCGGTAAACATTCGCCTTCTGTCGGCGCATGTCTTCACCGCCCATGTATACCGAGCATTCCAGCCCAAGCATGGCGCAGACCGCGGCGGTCGCGACGCCGTGCTGGCCCGCGCCGGTCTCCGCGATGATCCGCTTCTTGCCCATGGCTTGCGCGAGCAGGACTTGGCCGACCGTATTGTTGATCTTGTGGGCGCCGGTATGAAGAAGATCTTCGCGTTTCAAATAAATTTGGGCGCCCCCGGCGGCCCGGGATAGGCGCCGGGCGTGATAAAGGGCCGAAGGCCGGCCCGCGTACTCCTTCAAGCAAGATTCCAAACGACTTTTAAACTCAAGATCGCGGCGATAAAAGAAGTACGCTTTCTCCAGTTCATCCAGGGCCGACATCAGAAGTTCCGGAACGTACTGGCCGCCGAATACGCCGAAATAACCCCGGCGCCGGGTTCGCCGGGCCGCGCTTTTTTTCATCCGCATGACCGCACCTCCTCGATAAATTTTTTCATTTTTATCCGGTCTTTACGGCCGGGCTTGCTTTCCAGTCCGGAACTGGCATCGACGCCATAGGGACGGGCCAAACCGATCGCGGACGCGACGTTCTCCGGTTGCAGACCGCCGGCCAGGATCACTTTTCCCTTGAAGCCGCGCGCTATCCGCCAGTCAAAGATCCGCCCGCCGCCGCGGCCCGGGTCGAGCAGGTAAGCCGGGGCCGGAAAACCGCCGGCCCGCGCCTGGATATCCGCGATCGTATCGCCTTCGGCCACCGCGATCCTCTTGATGATCGGATATTCGATCGCTGCGGCGTGACCGGCCGGTTCCGAGCCGTGCAGCTGGACCGCGTTCAGACCCGCGTAGCGTGCGATCTCGTTTACCTCGGCCGGGGTTTGTCCCACGAAGACGCCGACCGACGTCACGAAGGGCGGCAGTTCCCGAATGATTTCCCTTGCCCGCTCCGCGGTGATCCTGCGCGGGGAAACGGCGAATATAAAACCCAAAGCGTCCGCGCCCAGCTCGGCCGCGGCCCGGGCGTCTTCGATATCGGTGATCCCGCAGATCTTGATTTTAGTCATATCGCAATCCCTTAAGTCTTTTAGCCGGATCGCGGCTTTTCATCAGGGTTTCGCCGATCAGAACCGCGTCGAAACCGGCATCGGCGAGCAAGCGGACTTCGCGGCGGGAAGAAATGCCGCTCTCGCTGACCGTTATCCGGTCGGCCGGGATCAGTCTTTTTAGATCCAGGGATACGGTCAGGTCAACGCGCATCGTGCAGAGATCGCGGTTATTGATCCCGATTATTTCCGCGCCGGATAAGAGCGCCTTATCGATATCCCTCCGGTTCCGGACTTCGACCAGGCAAGCCATGCGCATCTCCCCGGCCCGCGCGATGAAGCGGGCCAGCGTCCGATCTTCAAGGATCCGGGCGATGAGAAGGATCGCGTCCGCGCCAAACCGGCGGGATTCGAAGATCTGGTATTCGTCGACGATAAAATCTTTGCGGATGACGGGCAGGCGTACCGCGCGCTTGACTTTGATAAGGTCGGCGACCGTGCCCCCGAAAAACCTGCGGTCGGTAAGCACCGATATCGCCCGAGCGCCGCCCGACTCGTACTGCCGCGCGACGTAAGCGGGGTCTGCCCGGCGGTTGATCGCTCCCGCGGAAGGTGATCGCCTCTTTATTTCCGCGATCACGGACAAGCCTTTCATGCCGAGGGCAGCGGCAAAATCGCGGCGCCTGGGAAACGGCCCGGCTTGCAATTCGGTCAAAGGAATAGATCGCCGGTTTTGTTCGACCTCGATCTTTTTGTGCGCGATTATTTTATCCAGCGTGGTCATTGGCACCGCTCCCGGAGCCGCCTTAACTTCTCCCGCGCGCGGCCGGACGCGATCGCCACCCGGGCCTGGGTTATTCCCTCGTTGATCGTGTCGGCGCGGCCGGCGACGTAGATTGCGGCCGCGGCGTTGAGCACGACGACGTCCTGCCGCGCGCCGCCCTCGTTCTCGAGGATCGCCCGGCAGATGAGCGTGTTCTCTTCCCCGCCGTCGGCCCGCAGGTCCGCGGCATCCTGCCGGGCTAGATCGAAATCATCCGGGCATAACGTATATTCCCGCAATACGCCGTCGCGGACTTCCGCGACATAGGTCGGGCCGGTGACGGTTATCTCATCCAGACCATCGGCGCCGTGCACGACCAGAGCGCGCTCGCAACCAAGGTTTAGCAGGACCTGAGCGACCGGGCGGACTAATCTTTTGTCGTAGACACCCAGGAGCTGGCGCCGGGCCCGGGCCGGGTTGGTCAGGGGGCCCAGGATGTTGAAGATCGTCCGGATCCCGAGTTCTTTCCGGGGTCCGACCGCGTGTTTCATGGCCGGATGAAACGCGGGCGCGAACAGGAATCCGATCCCGACCTCGTCGATACAGGCGGCCGCCCGGGCCGGGGTCATCTCGATATTCACGCCCAGCCGCTCGAGCAGGTCGGCGCTGCCGCAGCGGCTCGAGACCGAACGGTTGCCGTGCTTGGCGACCTTGCAACCGGCGCCGGCCGCGACCAGGGCCGCGACCGTGGAGATGTTGAAAGTCCCCTTGCCGTCGCCGCCGGTCCCGCAGGTATCGACGATATCGGCCGCCCGCGCCGGAACCGGCATGACCATCTTCCGCATCGCCGTTACAAAACCGGTTATCTCATCCACGGACTCGCCCTTCATCCGGAGGCCGGTCAGGAACCCACCGATCTGGGCGGTCGTGGCCCGGCCTTCCATGATCTCCAAGGCCGCGCCGAACGCCTGGTCCCGGCTCAGATCCTTCCCTTCGACTACGTTTATCAACGCTTCTCGAATATCCATCGCTTAACCTCCATTAGGTGTTTTTTGGGGTCCGGATCATAAAGGATCCGGACGTTTTATTTCGCGTCAGTGATTAGTTTTTTGGAAGGATATGTTTTTGCCTCCGAACCTTATGCACGGATTAAAATAAGGTCCGGAAGCGCCAGCACCAAATATCGAGTTTTAACTGGGTACGCCGGGCAATCCCCCTGCGCGAGCGCGCGGCCGAAATTTGAAATGAGAAACCCGACGTGTTTGATAATAGCATGGGTCATTATATATATTTTAACGTTCATGTCAACAGTCCGCTGTTTCTAACTCAAGTTGCCTTCAATCGGCTTTGTTGGGGTAAGGAAATGTTAAAGCGGGTTAAAACGCGTGATAAAAATTTGCTACTTCTTTTTAAAAATCCCGAAAATACCCTTTTTTTCGTCGTCGTCCTTTTTTACGTCCTTGACCGGCGGCGGGACCGGCGGAGCGGCTTTCTTTTCCTCCACCACCCGGGGTACGATCTTGACCAATCCCGAGGAAACAAGGCCGTAAAGGATGCGCGCCGCCTCGAACTCGGAAATATTTATGCGCTGGGAAATCTGCTTGATCGAGAGGGTCCCGTCGATAAAGGCCAGGACCTTCCATTCGTCGGGCCGGAGATCGATTTTCTCGACTCCGGCGTCGGGCACTTCTACGATCCGGACGATCACGTCGAAATTCGGAATCAACTTCTGGATGCGGATGAGCTCGTCGATCCGGCGGGCGGCCTCGAGAATCACCTGCTGGATTGGCAGGTCGACCGTGTGGTCGAAGGTCTGCTCGCCCGGGTTGAAAACGAACCGCCCCTTCCGCCAGCGGAGAATCGAATCCACCGCCGGCTCGCCGGTCATGACGTTGGTCTTGGCGTGGATGACCATGCCGCCCTTGAAATAAACGACACCAACGTCGTCGGTCGACTGGATGCGCAGACTGCCGTCCTTGGCGCCCAGCTGGATCAGCTGGAACACGTCGGTCAATTCAAAATCCTCGAGATTACCTTCGAGGGCCATTTATTCCTTGTAAACGCCCATGCGGCGGAATTTGTCAATGCGTTGTTCGATCAGGTCCGGGGCTGGGATTTTCAGCAGTTCGCTCAAATTGCGCATCAGGACCGTCTTTATGTTTTTGGCGGTTACCGCGTAATTCAGGTGCGCGCCGCCCAGCGGTTCGGGAATGATCTCGTCGATGACCCCCAGCGCGAGCTGGTCTTGAGCCGTAATCCGCAAAGCTTCAACCGCATCCTTGTTCCGACTGGAATCGCGCCAGAGGATCGAAGCGCACCCTTCGGGAGAAATGACCGAATAATAGGCGTTCTCAAGCATCATAATCCGGTCGCCCACGGCGATGCCGAGCGCGCCGCCCGAACTGCCCTCGCCGATAACCACCACCTGGATGGGCACGGGCAGGATCGAACATTCGAACAGGTTGACGGCGATGGCTTCGGCCTGGCCCCGTTCCTCCGCCCCGACGCCCGGATAGGCGCCGGGCGTGTCCACGAAACTGATGATCGGCAGGTTAAACTTGGCGGCCATCTTCATGATCCGGAGGGCTTTCCGGTACCCGTCGGGATGGGGCATGCCGAAATTCCGCTTGAGTTTTTCCTTGGTATCGCGCCCTTTCTGCTCGGCCACGATCCCCACGCCGTATTTGTCGAGACGGGCGAGCCCCGCGACGACCGCCCAGTCGTCGCTGAAACGGCGGTCCCCGTGCAATTCGATAAAATCATCAAAGATCAGCTTGATGAAATCCAGAGAATACGGCCGTTTCGGATGCCGGGCGAGCTGAACCCGCTGCCATCGGGTCAGATTGGAGTAGATTTTCTTCTTCAGCCGCTCGGCCTGAGCCTGGAGCCGCTCGAGATCTTCATCCACCCCCGACAACCCCCGCAGTTCTTCAATCTTCTTTTCCAACTCCATGATCGGTCTTTCGAAATCGAGCCAGACGTTATTCATAATTAGAATTCCATCCCAAACCCGAGCGTGTTAACCGGTCCGAGGTTGTACGGGTAAAAAGCCAGCCCGTACTTTACCGAGAAATTCCCCAGACCGAGGTCCAATCCGAAAGCCGGGAAAACCGGGTCCTGGTACCGGTAATGAAACCCCGCGCTGATCTCAAGGATTTTATACAGGGGAACGCCCGCGCTGAGGCCGAACTCGAAATTTACGCGGTTGACCAAATAATGGGCTTCGATCGCGGCGTTGAATTTCGAGAAATCCCGGCGCAGCCCCAAACTTAACCGGGCCGGCAGGTTGACACCCTCGCCGTTGAGACTTATCTGAGAACCCATGTTGGTCACCCCAAAAGTCAGCCGGGAGAGGTCCATCGCGTAGGCCAGGGTGAGATCGAAGGCCAGGGTGTAATCGCTGTAAAGATAAATATTTTCCGCGACATATTTCACGGTGATGCCCAGCCGGGCCTGGGGCGAAATCGGGAAACCGCCGCAGACCATGAAAACAAAATCGTAGGCCGAGTAATTAATCACCGTATCCTCGCTGGGATATTCGGGCCGCCACTCAATCGAGCCGTAATCGAAATTAGTTATCCCGATACCCAGGTCCAGGTTCTTGACCTTGTGACTCAGGGCGAGCGAGATGCCCTGCATCTCCAGGTAATAACGGTTATAGAAACAGTTCAGCCGGAAATTTTCGCCGGCCGCGAAATTCGCGGGATTATAAAAAATCGCCTCGGCTTGCCGGGCGCCGGTGAATCCGGTAAGAACTCCGGCCGGAGAAACGGGCATGAGCAGAGAACTCACGCCCGAAGAGGCGAATAAAATTAAAGCCAGCATGTTCATTTACACCTCGATGATTTCAACGTTGGCCCGGGGCAGGATTACACGTTTCGGGCCCGGCAGTTCGACTTCCAGGACCCGGACCTTGGCCTCGGTTTCTATCGTCTGGAGGGCGACCGGCAGGTTGACGACTTTGCCGATGGCGCCGAAATATGGTTCGCGGATGATGCGCACATCCATGCCGATATCCAGACCGGTGGCAGAGGCGATGCGCGGCTCCTTGTTGACCGAGGTTTCCTGGGGCACGATGACCTCGGGTCGCATGACCCCGGCCCGGATCTGGGTCGCGCCGTTGATCGAAGCCTTTTTTCCGCACAGACTCTTGAGCAGATTAAAGGTATGCTGGGCCATGGTCAACTGGCCAAACCCCTCGGTGGCGATGAGCGTCAAACCGACTTTTTCCGACCCGGTGATCGCGACGCCGATATCGTAACCCATGAATTTTTTCAAATCCTGGTCCTCGATGCCCCCCACGATTATGCCTTTAACGCCCATGTTGCGTGCCTGAATCATGGCGTCGTAGGTCACCATCGAACCGCCAAAAATAATCTTGTCCTTGAACTTGGCGTCAATGTCCTCAGGGGTCAAGACCTGATCCGGTCCGGTACTGGCTATGGCCAGTTCGCCGATGATCTCGCCGCCGATGCCGAAAATACCCTGGATAAAACTGCCTTTGGTCTGGACCGTAACGCCCTCTTTTTTAATGATCTCGGTCACGATCCCGTCGATGTAGGCGATCACCTCGACCGGAATGGGCGGTTCCCGAAGGATAACCTGGCCGGTAATTTTGGAAACACTCTCCACCACGCCGCTGATCGGGCTTTTAACGTGGGTCTTAAAAAGCCCGAAAAGACCCTTGGTCTGGGCGATCAATTCGTCCTTCGCCACTTTATCCCCGACCTTTTTAAGCATCGCCTCATGGACTTCGTCCTGAGGGATCCCTAAAAGCCCGGTCACGTTAACGGTCTGGACATTACCGGGCAGGCGGGTACAGGCGACGACCTGTTCGGCCGCGACCTTGGCCCCTTTGGCAACTGAAATATCGCCCGGCAAAGGCAGCCGGCGCTGCTTTTCCACAACCGTATATTCAAGAACTTTTAATCCGGGAGTGTAAGCATGAGCCAATTGCGCCTCCTTTAACTATATAATAATATATAAAAAATTGCCATCGTCAAGAGCGAAACCAGCCGGGATAATTCGAAAAATCATTAAATCCCGTTAGAGACGTCATGATTTTCAACCTTAGACGAGCCATTAGCCATGAACCAGAAACTTCTTTGCGGTCCGGAGGTTCATGAGGTCTTCTTTCCGGCCGGTTCGGGGTGTTTCCATGATAAATGGGATGTTTCTCAGGTCCTGATGATTTATGACATGCTTCATCCCCGACCCGATCTCGCCCTTACCGATGTGCCAGTGCCGGTCGCGGCGGGAACCGAAAGCCGCCCGGGAATCGTTAAAATGAACCAAATGCAGATTTTTAATGCCGATCCCGCGGTCGAACTCCCGAATACTTTCCGCCACCGCTGCCCGGGTCCGGAAATCATATCCGGCGGCAAACGCGTGCGCGATATCCAGGACCACGCCGGTCCGGGATGGCATATCTATTAAGTCCAGGATTTCTCGGATCTCTTCAAAGCGGTAGCCCAGGGCATGGCCGGCGCCGGCGGTATTTTCCAGAAGCAGGATGGACCGGTTCGCGGCCTGTTTCAACGCGGCCCGGATACCCTTAGCCATGCTTTGACGCCCCTTTTCCGGATCCGACGCCGAACCGATATGCATGATCACGTAATCGGCTCCGATCCTTTCGGCCCGTTTCAGGTCTTCAAGCAGGGATTGCGCCGAACGCTGGTAAAGTCCGGGGTCCGATGCGCAGAGGTTTGCCAGGTAGGGCATATGGATATAGACCGGCGCGATGCCCGCCTCCCGGATCCGGGACCGGAATACACGGATATCCTTATCGTCGAGCGGTCCGAATTTCCAGCCCCGCGGGTTACGGGAAAAAATCTGGATCGTGTCGCAATGCCGCGCTTCGGCTTCGGCGACCGAGCGCGCGAAACCGCCGGCGATTGAGACATGAAAACCCAACTTCATGGCGGGGATTATCCTTCGATTATTCTTAGGGTCTTGGGGTCGATCGTAAGGTACCGGTCCTTGCCGAAATAAAGAATGGGTAAGACCTTGCTTTCATCCGCGAAACCGGCGGCATTCACGATGTCTTCCGGGTAATGGAGCAGGACGATCCGGCCGACAAAAAGAAAATGATCGCCGTATTCGGCCACCGCGTATTTTTCGCACTCGTAGGCCGCGTAACTATCATCCAGGATCGCGGCCGGCACCTTCCGCGCCGGCGTAAAAGCGGCGCCGAACCGTTCCAGTTTCGAGCCTTCCCGTCCGCTGGTCCGTCCGGTTTGGGCGATGAGCCCGGCCCGGTTTATGGGCAGAAAATTGACCGCGAATCCCGCGGCTTCCCGCAGGAGATCGTAAGTATGGCGTTTGGGTGAAATCAGGATACCGTAAAGCGGCGGCTGGCTGGATATCGGCGTGTGCCAGGCCGCGGGCATGACATTGTCCCGGACCGACACCAGGGCCACGGTTTGGGGAAAAAAGTAATAGAATTTCCCGATCTGATCAGTGGTTTTCATTTTTCCTGTTCTTTTCACAGACCGGACAAACCTTTTTGTTCTTTTTCTGAATCAGCCCTTTGCCGCAATCCGGGCACTTGCCTTCGACCGGAGGATAGAAGCTCGAAAAATCGCAGGCCTTGCACCGGTAGATCTTCCCCCGGCGGGATTTGAGAATAATCACGGTCCCGCCGCAGACCGGACAGGGCAGGTCATGGCTCATGTTCTCCGTGTAGCGGCATTCGGGATAACCCGAGCAAGCCAAAAATTCGCCGAACTTGCCGTGGCGGATGATCATATCCCGGTTGCATTTCGGGCATTTTTTATCGCCTTTTTCAACCTCGAGGTTCTCCGAATATTTGCATTCCGGAAAACCGGAGCAAGCCAGGAACTTGCCGTACCGTCCCCAACGGATGACCAGAGGCCGCTGGCACTTGGGGCAATTCTTCTCGACCTTCTGGATCATGGATTCTTTGATGACCTCGGTCTCGTTCTGGACCTTGGTCAGGGAAACTTTGAACGGCGCGTAAAATTCACCGACGACCTCCTGCCAGGTCTTTTTCCCTTCCTCGATGAGATCCAGTTCCTCCTCCATCTTGGCGGTGAAAGAAACCTCGAAGATATTCGCGAAACGCGGGATGATGATCTTGAAGACCTCGTTGCCCAGTTCACTGGGGATAATCTTGCCGTTCTCCCGGTTGACATATTTGCGCTCATACAGGGTCTGGACGATATGGGCGTAGGTCGAGGGACGACCGATGCCGTTCTCCTCCAGCTTTTTGATTAGTGACGCTTCGGTATAGCGCGGCAGGGGTTCGGTCTGTTTCTCCTCAAAATTTACTTCGAGCAGGAGCGCGGTCTCGCCGACCTTCAAGTCCGGAACAAAACCGCGTTCCGTGGTTTCGCCGCTCACCAGCTGGTAACCAAGGAAAACCGGTTTCATCTCGTCCGCCTTGAATTCCAAACCCATGAATTCCAGAACCGCCTCCTTCAAACAATATTTGGCGGGAGCCATCTGGGAAGCGATGAACCGGTCGTAAATAATCTTATAGATCTTTTGCTCCTCGGGCGTCAGGTATTCCTTGATCGCATCCGGTTCCAGATTGACCCGGGTGGGCCGTATCGCCTCATGCCCGGCCTGGACGTTCTTGCGATCCTTGAACACCCGGATCTCCTTATTAACGTATTCCTTGCCGTATTTACCGTTAATGAATCCGCGGAGCTCCTCAACCGCCTTCGTATTCACCCGGATCGAATCGGTGCGCATATAGGTAATGATACCGATCCGACCCTCGGGTAATTTTACGCCTTCGTACAGTCCCTGGGCGATGTGCATGGTCTTGCCCGGCGGATAGCTGAATCGTTTGGACGCCTCCTGCTGAAGGCTGGACGTGATGAAGGGCGGCGGCGGCACCCGTTCCGGATTGGTCACCTTGTACGACGTGACTGTGAATTTTGATTCGAGTTTCAGGAATCCCTGGATCCGGCTCAGTTCCTCGGCCGTGGCGATTTTCCGGTACGCGCCGTCGATGCGCCAAAGGGATCCGTTGAATTTCGCGCCCTGGTCCGTAGCGAACACGGCCTGGGTGTTCCAGTAGGGAGTCGGTTTGAAATCTCCGATCTCCTTTTCCCGCTCGCAGATCAGGCGGAGAGCCACGCTCTGCACCCGGCCCGCGGACAGCCCGCCCTTGATGATCTTCCAGAGGATGGGACTCGTAAAATAACCCACGATCCGGTCGAGCACCCGGCGCGCCTTGTGGGCGTTGACCAGGTTCGCGTTGATCTCGGTGGGTATCTGGAGCGCCCGCTTCACAAATTCGGGCGTGATTTCCAGAAAAAGGGCCCGCTTGACGCGGTGGTCGTCGTTTCCTAAAATTTCGGCGATATGATAGGCGATCGCCTCGCCTTCGCGGTCCGGGTCGGACGCGATATAAATTTCCTTGGCATCCTTGCAGGCCTGGCGGATTTCCTTGATGATCGGAGCCTTGCCCTTGATCTTGATATAGGTCGGCAGAAAATTATTTTCGATGTCGACGCCCAGCTTGGACTTGGGCAAGTCCATGACATGTCCCTTCGACGAAACCAATGTGTAGTTCCGACCGAGAAAACCCTTGATGGTTTTGCATTTTGTCGGGGACTCGACGATGATGACTTTCTTTTGCGTGCCGGCCACGGAGATATTATATTTGGGTTTGCGGATTTGTCAAGTGTTGTGCTGCATTGGGTAGTGTATACTATTGTGTGTAAATTAGTCTTGCGGGCAAAAAGAAAAGGTGTATCCTTCCTTGGGAATCCAAAAAGCTCAGCTGAGCTTGAAAGGAGAGGATACACCCATGAAGTTAATTGAATC
>Ga0315288_10005504_pt1 | contig 16102 bp, 12 predicted proteins | sample YL17G11_20_MG_FD_203454 | JGI IMG/M metagenome (GOLD analysis project Ga0315288, IMG submission 203454) | Sediment microbial communities from Yellowstone Lake, YNP, Wyoming, USA - YL17G11_20 | ecosystem: Environmental > Aquatic > Freshwater > Lake > Sediment | place: USA: Wyoming | collected...
TATTCTGCTGACAGCATCCTTTAATCCGGAATAGTACAATTTACGGTCATAATTTCCATATAAAAGATAAGCATACATCAATGTTTCATCGATAAATGTGACAGGTTCGGATCTATCGATATGCTTATCTGAACTAACAATAAAATCATGAGGTTTTGGCATATTATATCTTTCAGCTAAAACCTTAGTCCCGCCAAGAGAGAATTGAGCAATAGAAAGACCGAGCAGAAAGAGTGAAACTAATAAAAAAGAAACCGCTCTTTTTCGAGGTATTGAAAAATTCACTAAAGTATATATACCTATCGCTTCGAATAAAACCAGGATAAGTGCGAATATGGAATTGCAGAAAAAGAAATACTCAGCCGGGTAACCTTTAAAGTTTAAAAAGAGCATCCCTCCAGAAATAGCGACAAGTACCCAGAGAAAATATGCTAGTATCTTATAATATTTATGGGATACAATTATTCCCAAAATGATTAACAACATGCCGTCCGCATAAAAGAAAGAAATGGAACCAACTATACTAGAGATAATCATAATGGCTGGTAATAAATTGCTTAAAAAAGCTGAACTAAGATTCCCTAATACACTTCCGGGTCTTGCAACATCGGAAGAAAAACCGAGGAAAGGAAAATAAAAATACTTTGTACTAATGATATTAGATATAATAACTACCAGAACGGAACTTATAATAACGACAAGATAATTTAAGAACGGAGAATTCCACTTTATTTTTTGTCGGTAATAAACAATAATAAAAAGAAGTAAAACGGTTAAAAGAATAAAGAATCTAGGGTGAGTCAGACAGCCGAGAACAACAACTAAAGCTGTACAATAATAGTTAGTCGGAGCAAAAAGTCTTTTATCCAACGTTAAACAGTCAGCCAATAAAAACAGAAAAACAATGAATGCCCATTCACGTGGAGCCATAGTTGTAGCATGACCGATCCCGAACTGTACAAGGGCATATAGTATCAATGCGAGGACTCCTATTTGATTATTCATACCAACAGCCACTAATACTCTATAAAATCCCAGTAAAAGAAGAATTTGTCCTATCGCTAGTAAAATCCACCAAATGGATTCATATGTAATCCCAGTTAATTGATGTATGCCACCTACGGTAAGGGACCACATAAGATGGTACCTAGTGAGAACACGACCGGTTTGTCTCGGGTCACCGTTGATCGATACTTTTAAGTTTGAGAGTCCTTCACTTTGAAATTTCGAATCCAAAAATAGTGTTTGAGCTTTCTGTAAATAAGTGTAACTATCGTCCGGTTCAATGACTGTGTCCCGCGATTCAAATAGATAAAATACTATTCCTAAACGTATAATAAGAAATGCTATAATCCCTATTGTTATAGGAACAGATTTACGCTCTGAATTAATAAATCCTAGGTTGATCATCTTGTATTACTTAAATGCTGAAGTTGGAAATGTGATCATATCTGACGCTAGCAAACTGTTTCTGGGTTGAACTGCATACCCACTAAGGAGAAACGACCCTCCTCCATTTCCCGCTGAACCAATACAGGTTAGGGAGCCCGTTTGGCTTCTGTTGAAGGGTGAATGTTAAAAATTTAATAGGACGCAGATTTTCGCAGATAACCACAGATAGTTATTTTCTTTTTCGTTTATCATGATAATCCGTATTCATCTGTGTCCAAAAAGCAATTTCCTATATTATAAGTTTAAAGGCCGTATATAACCTGTTGACTAAACCGACATCATTAGCCAAACCTTTAGGCCAAATACTTTTATTTCTTAAATAAAGACCTTCTGATAGGACGGGTCGTCTTTCATTTTATTAAGACTCTCAGGAAACTGTTCAATGAACCAAGTCATAAAAAGGTGGATATCAATCTTCTCGTTGATCAGCCTTTCCTTTTTGGCTTTCCATTCCTTTTTTAAATCCTGTTGAGTCAATAGATCAATTGTTTTTTCAATGAGCTTTTTGAAATCCTCATATGTAAATATTAAATTGTATTTCTGCTCGAGCTCTCTGAAATTTCCTATCTTTTCCGCTTTGGGATGGCGACAAATAGCAGGGGTTCCAAGTAAAGCTGCTTCCGTCACCATCGTTCCCGTATCGGCAATAAGAATCTTGGCATAATATAGAATGTCGTGGATTTTCTCCTTGGGTATTCTTAATATGTAATTACTCAAATCTTCCGGGAGAGACGTTTCCGATGAGATAAAAACCCTTCCATATTTTTTTAATTCATTTATTAATATTCTACACTCATTAAGAGTAAATCCGCTAACACCAAAATCATGGGCTGCGTCAAAGGCATTCACTCTTAAAAGAGCAAAATTATCTTTTTCATCAAGGTTTAATCGATTTAGAACAGTTTTATCAGGTGTAAAATAATTGGGGTGAAGGTAAGAAATTTCTTTAAAAGAATTTATCTTGATGTGTTTCTCTCCTAGCTCTGTCGTAATATTTGAAGGTGTGACGATTGCATTTGCGAATCGCCTATTCAAGCATCCTTCGGTTGTGGATATATCATCCATAAATACGATATTTGGCTTTCTTGATAAGAAGGAGGTAAATAAGGAATAAATCCCTGTTCCTACGATGAGATTTATATCGAAGGTTCTCAAATGACCGAAGGCAGCGAAGACATGAAATGGGAGGAGGGGAATTCTCCCATATTTCGAATTGGAGACATCCGCAAAGACAAAGTGCGAAAGATTAAAGGCATTCAGAAGATAAATGGTTTCGCCATAATTTCGAGCTAAGATTCTTACCTCATGACCTCTTCGCTCCAAGGTCCTTATGATATTTCTGAAAAAATGAACTTGAGCTGGTGTATTGATAAAAAAAGCGATTTTCATATTTGCCTTATCTCAGTCCCCGAATAGGAAATACTCCGCGTTTTGCCGGAATAAATTTAATAGGACGCAGATTTTCGCAGATAACCACAGATAGTTATTTTCTTTTTGGTTTATCATGATAATCCGTATTCATCCATGTCCAAAAAGCAATTTCCTATACAATCCAGTTATTTCAAGACGTTCTGGACCCCGGCTTCCAGCGGGGTGCCGATTGGAGGGGCTTTTTACGACTTCATCAAATCTGATTCCAGACCTAGGGCTAGTACTTCTAGCACCATAACCGATTTTTAACTATGAGAGTAATTTTTTCAAATAACAGCCTGATAGCCATTTTGGGTAAATCCATCAAATATGGATGAGTTACGATTCCTTTAATATTCTTAAAGAACCGCAGGCGGTAGAATTTCTTAAAAAGCCCTATAATTTCCCTACGACTCAAGACCTCTGAAACGATAATGGTCTGTCGATAGTTATTTTGGAAATTTATATCCAATTTTGACCATTCCATATTCTCTGAAACCAATCCCTTTCCTTTTGCATAGTCCCAAAGCGGTGTTCCGGGGTAAGGGGTCAACACATAGATATCAGTCAGATTGATGGGTATCTTTTTTATAAATCGATAGCTTTCTAATATTTCGTCTCTAGTCTCCTGCGGACTTCCGATAATAAAAGTTGCATTACAGGCTAATCCACGACTCTTTATTGTTTTAACGGCATTAATATTTTGCTCTAATGTTACATTTGCCTTTAAATACTTTAAAGTACGTTCGCAGCCCGACTCTAAACCTAAATTCAATGCAACTACATTCATCTTCTTAAGTAGCATCACGACTTCATCATTAATAAGATTCGCCCTGACGTTACAGGTAAAAGATATATTTTTCAATTTTTTATCTTTTTCTATCAAAAAGATAATCTCATCCAATCTCTTCCGATTTGCGATAAAAAGATCATCATAGAAGCTGATCAGTTTTACATTATATTGATCAACTAATTCCCTGATTTCTCTTACTACGTATTCAGCACTAAAAAATCTCACCTCAGGCCAAAATCTCGTGGATGCACAAAATACGCATTTATAAGGGCAACCCCGTGAGGTAAACATATATGTGTGTCTATCAATTTTTAGAAGGTCTCTGGCAGGAAAACAAATCGAATCTAAGTCCTTTATTACGGGTCTTGCCTCAGTAAAATGAACAGAGTCTCCATCTCTATATATTATCCCTTTGATTTTGCTTAAGTCTCCAGCCGTAAATTTATTTCTATGGCTTAAAAATACTTCCATAAGTTCAACTATAGTCTCCTCTCCTTCCCCCATAACTCCGACATCAAAGCTAGAATTTAAACTGGAAGGCATCATGCTGATATGAATACCTCCAATAATAACTGGAATTTGCTTCTGCCTTAATAAGCGACCATATTTTAGAGCAATATCGAAATTCTGTGTTACTGAACTAATAAGGACGACTTCTGGCCTGAAATGACTGATTTCTTTTTCCACACCTCTATCAATTATCCGAAATTCGAAATAATCTCTCCCGAAATGATTCCTTAAGGCACTGACTAGATAACCCAGCCCCAATGAAGGATGACGTTGCTCTGCTTCAATATTAGGGTGAATAGCATTTATCAGTAAGATTTTAGTTTTCATTCTTGATCCGATAACTTGATTGTATAGGAATTTCCTTATTTATCCCCCTCCCCCCCCAACCCCCTCCCGCGAGGGGAGGGGGATAAGTAATTTGGTGAAATTTCTGGATTCTTCACCCTCACCCTGACCCTCTCCCCTCAAGGGAGAGGTGGTATTTTTGACTTTTTACGATTTCATCATCTGTGGTTATCTGCGAAAATCTGCGGTTTGCTTTCCCGGTACTATTAGTGTGGTTATTTTCTTAATGGCTCTTGTCCCGGCTCCGAATAATCGTTGCCGGATTTCTCACAGCTATACTCTTATGAAATCCCCTTTTCATGTCTTTTACAACTGGCTCCAGCCTCTTTGATCGCAAGGTCCCATACAGTCCAGCGAGCTTTGAAAGGTTTTTACATATCCTTCCATTTTTTTATCATTCTCGAAGAGCGATTGTCTTTGCGAAAATTCGAAATCTTCTTATCAGTCGATACACTTCCCTATTTGAAATTCGCTTCTTTTTCTGAACGATTCTTCTTTTTTTAAGCACGGAAGGAAGGGTTTTCCATAGAGAAAGGTAGACTTTAATCAATATCTTAACCAGCTCTATCTTAGAAAAATCGCTGGTGAATCGACCGGCCGCCCCTTTCCCGGCAAAGGCACCGTAAGCTTGAAACATATATCTCCAGAAAGTATAAAATTGCCCAAACACGAGTAGAGGAAAAGGGAAATTCTTAATCGCTACCCAAATTCGATTCCTTTCCACCAAAAAGGCTTTTAAAGGCGAGTAAGCACTAGAACTGGCTGAGTGAAAATGGTGGACGATGGCTTTAGGGTTATAGATACATCTCCAACCAGCCAATTGGGCCCTCCATCCCATATCGGTATCATCGGCATAGGCAAAGAAATCTTCATCATAAAGTCCTATACCTTCTAGCATCTCCCTCCGATAGAGACCTGCACACCCGCTTGCAAAAAAGACCTCTTTCTCTTCATCGTATCGATCTCCTTTTTCGAGCCTCCCCCTTCCAATGGAAAGGCCATCCGGACAAACAACAATACCCGCGGCATCGATGAGGTTATCCTCATATTCTAACAGGATTTTAGAAGCACAGGCACCATACTTCTCATCTTTCTCAATAGACCTCTTCAACTCTTCAATACATTTTGGATCTAAGCGGGTATCATTATTCAAGATCATGATGTATCTACCGTGACATGCTCGAATGCCGACATTATTTCCTCCTCCAAACCCAAGGTTTCTTTCATTTACGATTAGTTTTATATCAGGGAATCTCTTTTCTACCAAATCCACTGAACCATCTGTGGATGCATTATCCACCACAATAATTTCTAAAGGGCGGTAGGTCTGGACTTGGAGAGATATTAAACACTCTTCCACGATGCGACCGCCATTCCAATTGAGAACCACAACGCTGATGAGGGGGAAGCTCGAATCTCTCATTCCCTCAGCCCCTTTCAATAAACTCCCTGATAGTTCTTCTAAGGTTTGCCCTCCCAACATTTTAGATTGGGGTGTACTTCTCTTTGTTTTCCTAGAATGCCTTTTTCCTGGTACACATCATTCTTTCTGATGTTTCCAGAAAGCAAAATTTAATAGGACGCAGATTTTCGCAGATGAACACAGATAATCATTTTCTTTCGCCTATCCTGATAATCCGAATTCATCCGTGGCCAAAAAGCAATTTCCTATACAATTCAATTATAAATCCAATCTTGCTTTGTTGCGAAGGATTCTGGTATATTTTTAAGGTAACCAAATTGGTCAAACTACGATTCCGCTTGTTGCTTATCGCTTTTTCATTTCTTTTTGGAGAATTTTAATATTATATCGTGCATCTTTATTGTTAGTGTCTATCTTCAAAACGGCCTGGAATTCCCTGTATGCTTCTTCGTACTGCTTCTGCATAGCATAAACAGTACCCAGGTTATTATGTGCAGTAACATGGGAAGGACTTAGATCGACGGCTTTCAGTAATGACGCTTTCGCTTCATCAAGCTTTCCCATGTTTATATAAACGGTCCCAAGATTATAATATCCATCAGCGTAATCCGGTTTGTGCATTAAGGCCATTTGGATTTCCTTGATCGCATCATCAAAACGACCCTGCTTCCGATAAAGTACCCCAAGGCTATTATGGGCCTCGGCATCATTAGGCTTAATCTTTAACGCCGTCTGATATTCCTTGATCGCATCGTCAAAACGACCCTGATCGTAATAAACCCGGCCAAGGTTGCTATGGGCCTCGGCATAATCGGGCCCATACTTTAATGCCGTTCGAATTTCCTGAACAGCATCATCAAAACGACCCTGGTTCTGATAAAGTACCCCAAGGTTATTATGGGCCTCAGCATCATTAGGCTTATACTTTAACGCCGTCTGATATTCCTTGATCGCATCGTCAAAACGACCCTGATCGTAATAAACCCGGCCAAGGTTGCTATGGGCCTCTGCATAACCGGGCCCACCATACTTTAATGCCGTTCGAATTTCCTGAACAGCATCATCAAAACGACCCTGTTTCCGATAAACTATGCCAAGGTTATTATGTGCCTCGGCATTGTCCGGTTTCCGTATTATGGCCGCCTGATATGCGGCGATGGCTTCATTCATGCGCCCCTGCTTCAGATAAAATCCTCCAAGGTGCGAGTAAGGGCGAACCTTATTGGGACTCTTCTTGATCACGTCCTCCCATAAGGTAACCCCATCCTGCCAGACCGTATTCCTCGCATAGGCGGTCGCGGATAAACCGATTACCACGAAAATCATCGCCGGCATAAATGCCTTCTCGACCATCTTCGTCCGGCTTCCCAACCACGCTCTTATAAAAACTATCCCAGACATCAACGCCATAAAAAACCCCACCGAGGGAAGGTATAGTCTGTGTTCATAAATGACATCCCAAACCGGAACAATGCTCGATTCAGGCGATAAGGTCACAAAAAACCAGAGTATGCCCAAAGAAACCAACCTCAACCAGAACCGGTTGCCTTTTTCCACTCTCGTTGAAGCATAAAACAGATAGACACCCAAACCAAACAGAGCCAAAAGAAATAAAAAGGATATCACAACCTCCGGATTGAAAAAGGTACGATAGATGGGATAATCATAATCCAGATTCTGATGGGCCGGGAAAAACAGTAACCTGATGTAGGTAACGATGACCCTGAATTCCGTATTCAGGTAGTCCCACCGCGACAGAATCACGGCCATCCTGGTAATTTCCTCAAACCTAATGAAGGGAGACAATAAGCCTTCGGATCCCGTGCGCATCGAGGGAATAATGGGCATTCCCATCCATGTCAAGGGAATAATGGGCATCGTCAGCAAAAAAGGCAGCAAATAAAGAAGCCTTCTTTTAATAATTCCTTTAAAAAACATCCATTCATAGAGAATAATCATGACCGGCAAGGTAAAGGTAATCTCTTTGGTCCTCATGGCCAGGAGGGTGGAAAGGATAGAGGCCGCATAGAATGCATATCTGGCTTTGTTGGATGACTCAGAACCCCTTGCCTTGATATACATGACCAGAGAAAACAGATAAAACAGCGTGGCCAACGACGCAAATCTCTGCACAATATACGTCACCGCCTGCGTCTGAACCGGATGGCTGACAAAGAGAAGCCCCGTAAATAAGGCAATCTGATGACGAACATCGGAAGGCTTGAAAATGTCCCTCTGAACATAATCAGAGGCATAAGGGGTCCTGAAGGTGAGAACAACCAACCAGTAGACAAGCAGGGCATTCATCAGGTGAATGAGAAGGTTGAAAACATGGTAGCCCGTCACATCGAGCGCATGCATTTTATAGTTCAAAGCAAAGGTCAGAAACCCGATAAATCGCCCATCCTTTTCCGCCCGCGCTGGGTCGATGAAAAGTCGGATATCCTTTATGGCAGGATTATTAACGATAGAGTCTTCATCATCAAATATAAATGGGGCTTTGAAGGTATTTGAATATATCAGAAAACCCGCTATGACAATGATCAAAATATGGACAACAGGCTTCCGGAGAAAAGTTTCTACCTGACCAGACGCCAGCGAGGATACTATGGGGTTCCCCTTGTTACCTGATACCCTTCTCTTGGACCTGAACCCCTTGGTCATTAAAAAAACCCCGTCCTCGCTTTTTCTAAATTTCAAGGACCTAAATTGAGCGATTTTTCTAAACCACAGAGGACACGGAGAATAATTTCATAGTTAAAAAACAAAATAAGAACAATCTTTTCTCTGTGTCCTCAGGTAATAAATTCGGCAGTTAGAATATTGTATTGTTTCCACTTAACGAGGGCACAGAGCAAAGCGGAGAAAAGGAGTTTATCTTCTTGTTTTATCTAAATTTTCCTCTGTGCCCTCCGTGGTAAATCGTCTTTTTAAGTGTTAGTCAAAATTTATTCTTTCCTTTTCTATTACCAGTGGCTTCCTTTTAACCTGAGTGTAAATGGCGCCAATGTACTCGCCGATCACGCCGATAAGGACCAATTGGACGGCCATGAAAAAGAAAAAACCTATCATCAGGGAAGCAATACCAAGCTGAAACTCGCCCCCAAAAGTCAGTTTGTATATAAAATAACCGATTGCAACAATTAAACTTAAAAATGCACAGACAAACCCTGTGAAACTCGCCAATCGCAGGGGCTCAAAATTCAACAACGACCAGATGAATAACCTTCTTTTCTCCTTTCCCCTAAGGTGTTCATCCACTAATCTTTGTACTGCTTCAGCATCTAAAAAATCATAGATTCTTGCACTCGAATTGTATAGAAGGCACCGAACGTATTCAATGCTCTCCCCTTTAAAGGACAAAGCCTTCTTTGGGCCTTTTCGTTATCCCATGGGGCAGCAAAGCGGGCCGAATCGGGATCACGTGACGGAAATCTCTTGGCACCCCTCGTCGTCTGTGCCAAGATGCAGCCGAGCGTCGTCAGCAATTCCTTGCTCTTTGGCCCCAGCTCTCCGCGCGGGTCCCGCATTCGCAAAGGATGACACCGTACCATTCGAACCAATCCCCTCCAGCAGATATACGATATCATGGCCCCCCAAAAAGATCAAGCTTTCGCCCAAGACGATCTGTGATTCAGACAGTGAGACAATAGACGTCAGACCTTAGATTTCAGACCTCAGTCCTTAGACGTCAGTCCCGCCTAAGGCACGTATTTCTCCTACGCTGGGGCGGGGGTGTCCTCTTATCTTCCGAACCTGTTTTTGCCGCCCCCGCTGCGCTTTGCGGAAGGCCAGCAAGGGGGTTATAGAAAGCAATATCCCGCCGAGGCTTGCCCTGCACCAGCACGGTACAGGGCTTGCGGCGCAATCTGCCTTTCCTTCCGGGCCCTTGCCATGCTCTCATAAAATATTCGATCAACTAATTTGGAGATGATCCAAAAACTGGGATGATTGGGTGGGGGCAGTGTTCACCATTTTATCCTGCAATATCCCTACCTAAAGAGATTCAATTATTGGTCGCCTGCATTCAGGGTTTTCCATACCTTCAGCCCAGAACCATTAGTGTGGATCATTTGTATTTTCTGTACTTAACACGAAGGGATCACCCTTTTTATCTAAGGCATGAATCACAACTGGCCCAAGGTATCCTCCCCTGAGCGCACGCAAATCATCAAGCGCTTCATGACATGCCTCCTGTACGGTAACCCCCTTCTTCATATAAGCAACTACTGCTCTTGATGTTCCTGCCCGGATGGTCATTTCTCCAGTGTGAGTGCAGGTTACTGCACCATATCGATGATCGACATATAGGCCTGCTCCTATGATTGAAGAATCTCCCAATCGGCCAGGATACTTGTATGCCCAACCCGAAGTGCTTACTCCTCCGGCTAAGTCTCTCCCATCTTTTCTTACAAGAAAGCATGTTGTACCTGTTTTCGTAATGAGCTTAGCGGAAGTCCATGATAAAGGGATAAGGGGTATATCTGGCCAGTTGGAATATGAATGAGCTGGAACGTTTTTTTGATCCACTGCTCGTATTCAGTTTCGGCGCGAGGTGATAGCATACGGCCTCGACTCTCATTTATTTCAGCCGCAAACATGGCAGCCCCCTCGCCTACGAGTAAAACATGTGGCATGCGTTCCATAATTTGACGTGCGACGGAAATTGCATGAAAGTAGCCCTTAAGGGCACCCACTGAGCCCGTTCTTAGAGTTACGCCACACATTATCGAAGCATCGCATTCTACTTCACCAAGAATGTTGGGAGCACCTCCGAATCCGACTGTCGATATTGTTGGATCCAGCTCAACAACCCGAATGCCCTCTTCCACGGCCTTCAGCGCACTCCCGCCAGTCAGAAGTGAGTCAATAGCGGCCGACATTCCGCAAATTCCTTCTGCATTTGCAAGAATAATTGAGGCCATATGTGATTTCCCACCTATAAAACCATGCCGCCTTACCAGACCGCTACTAAGGGCATCCCCCTTTGTTATTATCAAATTTTCATATTATTGCAGTTTAAACGAAAACCTCGAATGTCCCAGATAGCTGATACCCATGCATATGAGGATAATGATTGCTGCGGATATTTTGGGGGGGATGTGGCCGATTTCAACAAGAGCGGGGAGCAAAGCCAGGCTCAAACAGAAGGTGACCCCATAAGTTGCTGAAAACCGGAAAAACTCAGCGATTATTGCCCTGCCTTTTGCCTCGGACTTGAAGGTAATGTATTTGTGGCCGATATAGGCGTTGATGACCGCCAGCATCTGGGCCAGCACCATGGCGCACATATATGCCGCAGATCTTGTTGAAAACAGCCACGCGAAAAGAGTATCAAACAGGCAGAAAATACCATAACCGAAAATAGTATTCCAGATGCCAACAAGGACAAATTTCGTCTTTACCTGATGCCGGGTCTTAAACTCAGCTAAAGAGTTGATCAGCCCGGACATTTTTCAGTCCTGACCAATCCCCGAATCGTCAGGTTCAAAATTGATTCTCTCCTTTTCAATAACCAGGGGTCTCTTCAAAACCTGGGTATGAATAGAGCCAATGTATTCTCCAATGATCCCAATAAAAAGCAGTTGAACTGCACCGAAGAAAAATAATCCAATCACTAAAGGTGCAATGCCCACCGTGAAACTGTCCCAGAAGATCACCTTATAAAGAAGGTATCCAAAAGCCACCACCAGGCTGAAAAACGCTACCGCAAAACCGGTCATAGTCGCCAAACGGAGGGGCACTTTTGAATGATTGGTAATACCCAACATGGCCATATCGTACAGAGTATAAAAATTATTCTTGGTAAATCCCCTTTTTCGTGATAGCTGCACATACTCAATAACGGCCCTTTCAAAGCCAATATCACAGATTAATCCCCGCAAATAAGGATACGGGTCTTTAATACTGCGCAAGGTCTCGATCACTTTTTGGTCATACAAACCGAAACCTGTAAAGTTTTTAATCAATTCTATCTCAGAAAGACGACCGACAAGATTGTAATACGCCTTGCGAATAGCAAAAAAGAGCGGTGATTCTTCACTTTGCGTCTTGATGCCAATAGCAATCTTGTATCCTTCTTCCCACTTTCTGATAAAATCCTTGATCAGGATGGGCGGGTCCTGTAAATCGGCAACAATCATGATTACTGCATCACCCTTTGCCTGAATCAGCACATGAAAGCCCGATCGAATATGGCCAAAATTGCGGGTATTTACAATAATCTTGATCTTATGATCCGTCTGTGCAATTTCCTTGAGGATTGCAACCGTCCGGTCCTTTGAAGCATTATCGATAAAAATGTGTTCATATTCATATTGGGGTAAATCATTAAATACAGCTTTTACCTGTTCATAAAGTTCTTTTACATTTTCTTCTTCATTGAAACATGCTGTAACAACGCTGATAAGCTTCATCCTCTACCCCTTAAAGACAAAATTTTTGTTCAGCACAAAGGCTACTGCCGCCATAGGCAGGAGCATCATAGCCCCTGCCACATACATATCTGCCCTAAAAAGGTTAAATACTCCCAGGAAGGCAGTATTAATGGCATATATTATTGCATATACCCCGATGAATTTAACAGCAACCTGTTATCCCGCTTTCTGAAAACCAGCCTCCCGGTTGTCTTGAAGTTGAATAGCACACCGAGGATCGTTGCCGTCAAGGTTGCTAGAGAATAATGGATGCCCAAATATATCAGCACTGCATAGGCAGAGTACCCAAAAGCAGTATTCAAACCGCCAACAAACAAGAATTTGATGAATTGATGTCTGCTGTCAGGGCAGCGAAACAATTTAACCTTCATTTGTTTGTCAAGGTTTAATAGGCGCAGATTTTCGCAGATAAACACAGATAATCATTTTCTTTCGCCTATCCTGATAATCCGACTTCATCCGTGTCCAAAAAGAAATTTCCTATACAATCCAGTTAAGCCCCCTCACCCTTCCCCTCTCCCCCGGAAACGGGGGAGAGGGCGGGGGTGAGGGGGAAGAATAAAAAAGGAAATTCCTATACTATTAAATTAAATATCTTATGCGCTTGTCCGAATTCCGGGGTACAGCTCTCAGCGAAATATAACGCCCTGTGGGCTTGAACATGAGAGATTGTTCGTTCAATAGCTTCCTTGAGATTAACGATTTGGCTGATTCCTAATTCTATTTGCGCCCGGTTTGTCGATGGGACGTATCGTTCTGTAGGCCTGCTTGAATCAGGTGTCCTGGCAATTCTCACCTCAATAGGCTTCTGAAAACTCTGCGCCACCGTATTAGCCAATTCCACAATAGTCATATCTTCTTCCGAGCCAACATTATACGCGCGGCATGACTCGCCCTTAAAAAGGATCGTCCATAACCAGATGGTTAAATCAGCGGCGTAGAGATAAGATCGATAAGGCGTTCCATCGCCGTTGACATGGATGGGGCCGCCATTCAATGCATCCCGAATGAAGTTTCCAATGGCGTAATGCAGGTCTAAAGGCAAGTGAGGGCCAACAAAGGAAAAACAACGGGCAATCTTCGTTTCGATGCCATACTTTCGAGAATAATTCGTACAGAGGAATTCTGCTGCCCGTTTACTCTCTCCCCATGCTGAATTAGGATCGGTAGTATCAGGGGCACCACAATAATCTTCTGAAACATGCGTCATGTCGGACGGTTGTTTGCCATAGACAACCCCGGAACTGGTCAGAAGAAACTTCTTGGCATGACGCTGAGCAGCAAAATCAAGGATATGTCTTGTCCCCTCGACAACGGTATCGAATTTTACCAGGGGGTCTTCGTTATTGAACGTGGCCACGGCCGAGGTGGCGGCGGCATGAATGATGTGTGAGAATTCCCCCTCAGGAAAATTGAAATTCCTAACGTCCCCAATATGAAATTGGATTGCCGGATTGGCAGCAAGGTGTGGCGCATTCTTCTGGAACGCATCATAATTCCTTGTAAGGACAAGGGCTGTTGCATTAAGATCGAGCTTATTATTAGCCCAGGCAAAACTCTCCAAAAGCCAGCAGCCGAAAAACCCGGTGCCGCCGGTAATGAATATACGATGACCTCGTAATTCTTCCCACAATCCTTCAGTGTGGGCCAAAATATGATCCAGATCATTTGCTAAAGGATTACTCATGCTACTTGACCTTGGAGACAGGCTGATCGGGATGGGCCGGGTTGGGCACCAATTGCTGGTTCACACAATCCGCAACCAAGTCTAGTTTCTCAAGGGCGGTCTGGCCTAGAATCATTTCATCGCCTAGGACCATGGCAGTTTCCAACTCTTCCCGACCCAAGACTCGCAGGGTAAATGGCTCCGTAAGACCTACCGCATCCAAACGACCATCAGCATATTGCGCCACGCGCTGGCCGATGGTCTGTAGGCCCAGGGTCTGAACGACGTGGGGAGGCAGCACACACCGCACCCACCCTGTATCCACCAAGGCATCGGCTTCATAAACTCGTACCTGCCCGAAGGCCAATTGGCCGCGCCGCGCCAACATCTCGTCAAGCGCATTTATGAGTTTGACTTTTGCTCGTACTTCACCCATGAGTAATACCTCCTTTCACCAAATCTTTCAGGGCGGAGCCCCACTTTCCCAGAGTGACTCCAGGTATTTCACTCACGAAGGGTATTCCATGCACTGCCAGAATCCGTTATCCTCATAGGCATACAAATGGCCTTCTGCCGCAAGGCGTGCTACCCGGTCATGCTCCCAAATCATGCCTACCGGTTTAACGACGAAAAAGCTGCCGTTCACCCACATCAATAAAATCCTCACTTGTAAACACTTCAGAATAAGGCACCGGAGTTGATTTACCATATATTTTCTTTCTCTCATAGTCATTAATAAATTTTCTGTCCTCCGCAATAAGGCATGTATCAACATATGCCCCAAAATATTTAATTTTTAGCCCTCTTTCAATAATGTCTTTTAATGGCTCTTCAAAAAAGTTTCCAAGTGAAGTATGGATATATGGACATGGCATCACATCGCCATATTTTGTAATAGACACCATTCTTTTAACGGCGATGCAGCCCAAATTAAGGCCATACGCTGGGGTCAGATGCGTAAACACATTATACTTTTTCTCGAGTTCTCTTACATAATCCATATCATCCCTATCAATGAGAACATCGAATTTACCTTCCCATGCTCCGACGGGCTTTGCATATGTTACAAATACCCCTATTCCTTTTCCTTTGGCAAATTCCAAAAAATCAATGAACTCCTGTGATCCAATTCGTTGCTTTGTAACTACCGTTGCTAAAATAATATTTAAACCGGCATTCAAAGATGCATCAATGGCTCTTACGGCTCTTTCATGCGAACCCGTCTTGCGCCTAAATTCATCGTGTTCACGTGCCGAAAGACTGTCCAGACTCAGCTGAATTTTATCAACGCCGATACTTTTTAAATGTTTCGCTCTTGCCGCATCCAAAAACCATCCATTCGTATCCGAAGTTATGTAAAACTTCTGTGGGTCGATCGCCTTAACGATATCGTCAAAATCCGGGAATACCAACGGTTCTCCCCCCGTAATTACAATATGCGCCAGCCCCATTTCGTCCGCTTGTTGCGAAAGTTCCTTTACATCATCAATCTTAAAAAATCTATCTTTCTTTTTAGCTTGTAATTTGGTGATGTCACAATGCTCGCAACGAAAATTACAACTGTAATCGTATTGAAATTGGATTATAGCAATGCTCTCTCCCCTTTTAACTTTTTCATCATATTTTATAATTTTTTCATAGACATACGGTTTTTCTTTTTTTAGCGAGTTCCTTTTTTCAAGTTCACTTGATTTTAATCGTCCCGGTCGAGTTGCCATAGTCTTTGCTCCTCTATTAATCTGCCGTATGTTCACAGGTTTCTATACCCAGCGTCATTATTTCTTGCCCGTGATGGTCCAAAATCCTCCCTGTAGGGGCGGGCTTTACGCCCGCCCGCAATCCCGGCGAATCGGAGCCATCGGGCGGGGGTGAACCCCGCCCCTACGAAAAGAATATTTACCGGCATGCGCAATTATTTACGACGCTATGTATAGTATTTCCATGCCCAGCACATCATTTTGAATAGAACGGCTCATACTCCAAAGGTTGATCGATTTGAATAGCGGGTCGTATCTCAGGAGCTTCAAATGGCCTTCCCTTGCAGTAATCACATGTTTCAAGAAAAT
>Ga0315288_10005506_pt1 | contig 16099 bp, 15 predicted proteins | sample YL17G11_20_MG_FD_203454 | JGI IMG/M metagenome (GOLD analysis project Ga0315288, IMG submission 203454) | Sediment microbial communities from Yellowstone Lake, YNP, Wyoming, USA - YL17G11_20 | ecosystem: Environmental > Aquatic > Freshwater > Lake > Sediment | place: USA: Wyoming | collected...
CGACATCGTAACCGCTGACGACGGTTTGCGCGGATTGCGTCACGCTGTCAAGCAATGCCTGCCGCCGCAGATCAAACTCGGTCGAGACTTGACCGACGACTCCATCCGCAACCGCCAGGCGGCGCTTGGTGAGAAAAGTGGCAACCTGTTGCCAATGCCGCAAATCCTTTTCGACCAGCCAATTCACTGCCGATTGGACGTCATGGTCAATTTCATCGGACACGCCGGTCAATACTTGGCTCTCGAATAGCGCGCGGAAACGATCCCCACGTGCGAGGTTGGGCAAATTGGTGAGTCGAAATTTCTGATCGAAAAAGTCCACGCCGCGCGCTTGCAAGCGGAGCATTACATTGTCCACTTCGGCGAGGCGCGCACCCAGTTCGCTCTTTACTTCCGATTCGTACGTCGTCATCTCGCGCCCGACGGTATCCACCATCTCTACGTCGGATTGCAACTGCGCGCGTTCGTGTGTCAGCCGCGTGTTTTCGCGTTTCAAAATTTGTTCCGCGACGCCAAGCGGATTCGCGAACTTGACGCGCAGGCGCGCGGTCTCGTCAAGCCACGACTGCATGTACGCGCGCAGTTCATCCATCCCGTTTCCCTGTTTCGCCGACACCGCAAAAACCTCCGGCGGCGCGCCGAGCAAACGGGTGGCGTTGTCCGCGACGAAAGTCGTCACCTCACGCAATTCGTTTTCGCCCGCCAGAATGTCGCGCTTGTTGATGACGAAAACGATCTTCTTGCCCCACGCGCGGATGTGTTCGAGAAATTGGCGCTCGCTTTCGGTAAACGGGCGATCCGCCGAGGTGACGAAGATGACGAGATCGCTGCGCGGAACAAAATCGCGCGTCAGTTCTTCGTGCTGACGAATGACCGCGTTCGTGCCGGGGGTGTCCACGAAATTCAATTCGCGCAGCAAGTCGAGCGGAAAGGTCAGCGCGACAATGCCGCCCGCACCAAACGATTCTTCCACCTTGTCGCCGTACTTGACGAGCATGATCCGCGTGGTCGTCGGCGTCGCACCTTCGGGGAGGACGCGTTGACCCAGGAGCGCGTTGATGAGCGCCGATTTGCCGGAGTTGAACTCACCCGCGACGACGATCAAGAACAATTCATCCAACTGTACAAGTGCCTGGCGCAGATCAGCCAACTCTTCCGGCGGATGCTTGAACGTGGTGAGCGTTGCGAGCAGATCGGCAAGGTACGCCTTTTCATCTTTCAGCAGTTCGGCTTGCGCGGGATTGAGTACGCTAGTCATTTTCGCTTCTCCATTACGACCGAGTAACCTTGCTCGAAATTTCCCGGTGGGAACACGCTCGTCAGTTCCCAATTCTCTTTTGCCGCGATCTGCATCAAATCGGTTGGCGCTAGCAACAATAGTTCAAACCACGCGCCGCGCTTGCCGCCGAACACCAAACGAAGCCGTACCTGACCGATGGCGCGTCCGCGCGCGAGGTTTCTTTGCAAGTACGCACGGTGCGCGGGATTCGTCGTGGTGGGTTGCCGCGTCGTCGCGAGGATGCGTCCGCGCGGCGAGGTGACGCGGTGCAACTCGCGCAGCATCTTGCAAAACTTCGGAAGCGTGCCACTCATCCCCAGATTGTTGCCGAACAAAATCACCGTGTCGAACTCGCCGTCGTGGAAAGGCAACTTGGCGCAAGCGTTCGCGACGCGCGCGTCTTGCGCGCCGCGTGCGCGCGCCAATTCGACGATGCGCGGCGACACGTCAAGCGCGGTGACGCGCAGCCCGCGCCGCTGCAAGTACAGCGTGTGCCGCCCTGCGCCGCAACCAACGTCGAGCACGCGCCCCCGCGCGAATTTCAACGCTTGCTTTTCAAAAGAGGGAAATTGCGGAAAAGCCGTTAGATACCATCCAAGGTCTTCCGTGTCGCTGCAACCATCGTCGCGTTCGATGCGTAATCGCGCTTTGCCTGTTTCGTGGAATTGCGTGAGTGCATCGGCAAACAAGTCCATTCCATTCACAAGACCTTCACCTGTGACCTATCGTCGGCAGTATTATATCGAATCAATTCGCATCATTCAAATTGCGGTACTGACCACGCGTTGTAACGTATCCCGATTCTATCACATCGCGTCCGTGGCGCAAGTCGTCCGTTTTCCTGTGACCGTTCGGAATTTGGTGAAGGATCTTTGCATCCCCCACTTGATCCAGGTTTAGGCATCACTGCTGATACGTTTGCCCCACTATGCAGACAAATCATAGTCCGACACTTCAACCAATGCATCTTCGGCCTTGGATATGGTCTGGAGTGCTACGTGATAATCTCGACGGTTTAGTTGCAAACGACCCAGAGCTAGTAAAGCCTTAGCATAGACTTGTGGGTCGCTGTCGCGTGTCACCTCTATAGCTGACTGTACAAGCGAGAGTGCCTTTTCCCAATTCCCCAAAGCCCAAGATGCTTCGTAGCTGAGAAGCAGTATCCATCCCGGGTTGCCCCCTGTCTGCTCAGTCACTTAGCCCGTCTCGGCAGTACTGCAAGAGCGTATTGTTCAACGCCCTACCTTGTAGATAACTAAAAGGGTAAGCCCCCGCCTCTGGCGGGGAGACTCCCAGAGTTTGACATTTGCGGGAGCAAAGCTTCGTTTTACACTTTACCGCAACCTGTGTGCTCTTCGTCTGTCGGAGTGTGAATGCCCTGGAGGTAGCAGTGCTCCTGCAAAATTGGTGTCGATATGCCGTGCGGTTCGGTATGGGTTTGGAGATCACAACCGGATGTCCAGTAGGTGTCACCGTACAAAAGCGCGTGAGAAAGAGTGCTGCACTGGCCCGACCACTGTGATTGGGTGATGCCACCGAAGGCGGCTCACAGAAACCGCTTTGAGCGGTTCGCATATTTCAAGCCACCAGCTTTGCTGGTGGTCTGTGACTTGTGTTGGGCAGAATGTGTGGACGAACGGAAAAACGCTCAGAGGACAGCCAGACACCTTGATAGCGATCACGCCGCACCAAGACACTTTCAATCCATAATTCGCCGTGTTTATTTTTGTCCACAAAGGAGTCAACTTGAATGGCAGACAAGATGATCTTGGGTTACTGCTGTAAGGAAAGAGAGCTTAAGCCAATGAAGGACCTGGAAGAAGTTACTTTGAAAAATGGCAGATATGCGATACGAGGCATCTGTGCATCGTGCGGCACAAAGATGATGCAGTTCGTCTCCGCCAAGAAAACAACGCCCGTCACACCAGCCGAACCACGCAAGCCAGAGTCCGCGCTATCAATTATGCCCGAAGAATCAATTTCTTCGATACGCCCGAGTCCTTATCTTAAGTCGCGCGCGTCCTTGCCAAGAGAAAGACAATCTGAAATCAGGTCAATAGTCAAACCTCTAGAAAAGATACGCCGTACTAAAGAGTGTTATGATTCGAAAGGGAACCAAGACAACAAGCAAGGCTGGATTGGGGCTGCAATAATTGGGCTAGTTGTTATATGGTTTCTGGCGACAAGGTCTCCCGCATCACCCGCACCTTCGCGACCATTTTATGTTCCCCCAGCTGCAATTCCGACACAGCATCTCGCCCCTGCCTCGACCCAGGGAGTTTGTCCGAACGGGTGTCTAGCTGCGTCGCCAGGTTGCGTCATTAAAGGCAACGTCAGTTTTGACTCCGGAGAAAAACCTACCACGTTCCAGGAGGCAATTTCCATAATGCAACAACAACAAACACAAGATGCGGTGAACGCTGGTTTTGCACCGAGGCTGAAGCTAAAGCTAACGGTTGGCGCCGAAGACGAGAATAGAAATATCTGCAGTCAACCTCTCTTAATCATTCGCTCTGGCAACTGACTCAATATCTCATCCGCCCTTGCTCACTAGTCAGATTTTGGTTGCTTCTCATTGGTCAAAAACCAGACAGGAGAACACATGCGAGTACTCATCATCGGCGGCACGCGCCGCTGTGGACCGTATCTTGTCGAAGAATTGTTGAGCGCGGGGCACTCGGTTGTCTGCTTTCATCGTGGGCAAAGCAACGTTGCCTTTTCGGATCACGCCGAGCACATTCACGGTGACAGGCGGAACAATGCTGAATCCCAAGAGCGGATGGCGGCGGTGAAGGCGGATGCGGTCGTGGACATGATCGCAGGTGACGCGCAGGACGTTCAGACCGTCGCGCAGACATTTCGCGGACGAATCCAGTGCTACATTTGCATCAGCAGTTACGAAGTCTACGCGGCGTTTGAGGCGGCGTGGAATCACACGCCCAGTTACCAGTCAGTTCCGATACCGGAAGACGCACCGAAGCGAAAGTTGACAGACCTCTATGGGCGCGAACGTCGTTACGACAAACTGTTGGTGGAGCAAGAGGTGATGTCGGCGCATGACCGCGGCGATTTCGCTGTCACGCTGTTGCGCTGGCCCGCGTTGTACGGTCCCCGAGACCCAACGCCGCGCGAATGGTACTACGTCAGGCAAGCGTTGGATGGGCGCGCGAAAATTGTCCTGCCCAATGGAGGGCAAGCGATTTTCCCGCGGGGGTACCTGGCGAACATGGCGCACACGGTGGTGCTTGCGCTGGAAAACGAACGTGCGGCAGGTCAGGCGTACAATGCTGCTGACACGGAAGCGCTGAGTGTCAGGCAAATCGTGGAGATGATTGGCGGCATCTTGGGGCATCACTGGGAGATCGTCGCGGTGCCGCGAGAACTTATGCCGCGCGTGCAGCAATCCCAGGCGCTTCCGTATTCGTGCGATCCGTACGACATCGAACCACATCTCCTTCTTGATTTGACCAAAATCAAAACCGAGATGGGTTATCGAGACTTGGTGCCGATTCGCCAAGCCCTGGAGAATACAGTGAGATGGCTATGTGACAATCGCCCCCAGGTTGACTGGCTTTCGGTTGACTATGCGGCGCTGGATGAGATCATCAATAAGGCTGCTCTGGGCAAGGTCCACATCCGTGCCGCGTCTGAGCAGAAATAACACCGTGGTTTGTACATATCTGATTCCATAGCAATCTCTTCGGATACACGATTGAATTTGAATCTGGAACTTGATCGATTTGCTACAAGCCAAAAGCCGTGCTATATTTTGCCCAGTCAGGGCGGGTGTAGTATGGCGGACTTGGTGTCGCTATGCGTTGCGGGAATCGGCAGAATCACGAGGAAAAAGTTGCCGCTGAGCAACCGATGCCCATCGAACCCGCGGTGGTAACAAACCTGCGACAGGCCAAAAACCTGTCGCAGGTTTTTATGTGGGAGTGTCTGTCGGATAGAGCAATTTGCGGCCGGTTGATTTCGATGTCACGGGAATCATACCGGATGAATGCAAGAACCGCGCCAATGCTGCCAAAAGACTCATATTGAAGCACTGGAAGTCGTCACGAATGGATTTTGTTGTCGAGGGGTTGGCGCATCACTTCGAGCGAGCGCGAATCAAACTCCGGCAGTTCGTCCAGGAACAGCACGCCGCGATGCGCCAGCGAGATTTCGCCGGGGCGGCGCCAGCGTCCGCCGCCGACCAAGCCCGCGTGCGAAATCGTGTGATGCGGCACGCGGAACGGACGATAGCGCACCAACGGCGAATCAGTCGGCAGCATATCGTTCACGGAATAGATGCGCGTGACCTCCAACGATTCTCCGAGCGCGAGCGAGGGCAGAATCGAAGGCATCGAATGCGCGAGGAGGGTCTTGCCCGCGCCGGGTGGACCCATCATCAATACGTTGTGGACTCCTACTTGTGGATGATGGACAAGGGGAAGGTGCACACTCCGCCCGCGTGGTACACCGCGTCGCTGAAGCACAACTGGAACGCGCCACACGGGATGCCGAGCGATTGGTTGCCGACTGTCATGCATTTCCGCGTGGACGAAAACACATTCGTACAGATCGAGCGCGAGATGCGCGAGGAAAAAGGAACTGCGATGCCCGATAAGTGAGAAAGTAAAGCCCCAGGAGCTGACGAGGCTCTTGGGCCTTTTTTGGTAGAAGAAGCCGAGTCTTTCGAGGCTTGGCAGAATAGAACATATGTGTTGTAATCGGGATACAAGAATAGGATTGCAGAGGAAGCATGAAAACATCATTCACAGAAGAACAAGCAGTAGCGCTGATGAGTTTCGTCAATGATAATGGTTGGTGCGAGGACGCCCGCGCGGTCCGAATTCTTCTCTGGTTCGAATTTCCTGGTGCTCCAGAATTGTTGCGGGACTATACCAGCAAAGATGGAAGCTATGTCCGCGGCTATTATGATGGCAGAGACTGGACGTTCTACGTCAAGAGTTTCCTGATTGGTGATATTGAATGGTCCGATCCGAACGGACCTCGATCCGGTTACAAGATGCGGCACTCTCTCATAGTCCCCCCAGGAACGAAACAGAAAATGAAGCACAACGGCAGCTAGGTGCCATGTTCTCTCGGTGTGTCGATTTCATGGTTACCCCGGACTATTCGTTTCACCTTCTCAATCTCGGAGATTGAACACTAGATGAGCGACGAGGACGTACCAGCGGCACTCGACAGGAAGAAAATCGAATCACTACCCGTTATCCCCCTTTGGGCTTCCTAAGAGGTTGTCTTAAAAGTGGTAAAATTGTCGCATGGCAAAGCGACAACCCTATTTCACTGATTTGACTGATGATGAATGGCAAATTCTCGAACCTTTAGTGCCAGCCGTAAAAAGTGGCGGCCGTCCATCGGATCATCTCCGTCGCGAAATCGTCAATGCCATTTTGTATGCCTTGCGGACAGGCTGCCAATGGCGTGCGCTGCCGCATGATTTTCCTGCTTGGAAAACGGTCTACACCTATTTTCGCAACTGGCGCAAGGATGGCACTTGGAAACGCCTTCACGATACGTTGCGTAAACAGTTGCGTCGTGCTGTCGGACGCCATCCCGAACCCAGTGCCGGTATCTTGGATAGCCAAAGTGCCAAGACGACGGAAAAAGGGGGCCGCGGGGCTACGATGCGGGCAAGAAAATAAACGGCAGAAAACGGCACATTTTGGTCGATACGCTCGGCTTGATCTTGGAAGTTCGTGTCCATGCGGCGGATATTCAAGATCGTGATGGTGCCAAGCAAGTCTTGATCCCTTTGCAAATCAAGCACTGGCGTTTGAAAAAGATCTGGGCTGACGCCAACTACCGAGGCGAGTTAATCGAGTGGGTGCGCAATTTGCGTCAGGGTCGTGGGCGACGTCGCATCCACTTGGAGATTGTCGCCAAATCACAGGACGGCAAGTTTGTCGTTCTGCCCAAACGCTGGATTGTGGAACGCACCTTTGGCTGGCTCGGACGCTCCAGACGTTTGAGCAAGGATTACGAAGCGTTGTGCGAAACGGGCGAAGCATGGATTTTCATCGCCATGATTCATCTGATGACAAAAAGGCTCGCACGACTCAAATAGGGACTTTTAAGACAACCTCTAAGAATGCTAATTGAGTGCTGATCCAACTCGGTCGACCTCTTCCAAGTACAGATCCCTCAATCGGCGCGTCATCTCGCCCGGCTCGCCATTGCCGATCTGGCGACCATCCACTTCCACAACCGGAGTAAGTCCTCCGAAAGTCCCCGTAACAAACGCCTCGTTGGCAGAGTAGACATCTACTAGGGAAAACTCCTTCTGAAAGACAGGGATTCCATTCGCTTTGCACAGTTCGATCACCCTTTTGCGAGTGATGCCATTCAAACAGTATTGCCCTGTTGACGTCCAGACCTGCCCCTTTGCAACAATGAAGAAATTGGTCGCGTTACAGGTGCTGACCGCGCCATGAACATCCAGCATCAAAGCCTCATCGGCACCCGCCTGCAAAGCCTGGTTGAGCGCGATGACCTCGTGTAGTTTGCTATGGCAGTTCAGTTTCGGATCGAGAGTATCCGGCGGAGGACGCCGAATCGTGGAGGTGAACAAACGGACGCCATGCTCAAAGGCTTCGGGATTGGCTTGCTTGTGCTCGGCGACAATGACCACCGTTGGTTTACTCTTCGTCAGGCGGGGATCTTGTGCAGGCGTCGTTTTTGAACCGCGAGTGACCATCAGCCTAATATGCACGCCATCCTCCATGTTGTTTGCGCGCACAGTTTTTGATAATGCCTGAGTTATCTCCCCACGGCCCATTCCGATATCCAACCCGATGGCCTTAGCACCCTGGTAGAGACGATCCAAATGCTCATCCAGGAAGACAAAAGCACCATGGTGCAACCGGATGCCTTCCCACACGCCGTCTCCCAAAAGAAAGCCGCTGTCGAAGACTGAGATCTTGGCCTCAGCGCGGGGAACGAGTTCGCCGTTGACATATATCAGAACATTCTCGTTGCGTTGATCTGACAAGGCATCATGTGTTCCTCGATACATGTGGTTTTCCCTTCCGACCTTCGTCACCGAAGGTCCTTTGTATAATCGGAATTGTCGCGAGATACCGCGACCTGGACGATGTTGTCCAACGCGCGTCTGAGATGAGTGGTAATCTCCTTCTCCACTTGCGCGAGGTCTCGGGCTGCGTAAGCGTCAACGATAGCTCGATGTTCTTCGTGATCTGTTCGCGCTGGAGGCAACATCACCTCTCTGGTGGTGCCTCCATTCAACTTCCCTGCTTCTCGAATCTTGTGGATTCGATATCCCAAGAATTCCACATGGAGTCCTTTATAGGAATCCACCAGTCTCTTATTGTTCGCCAAGCTGACGAGAAACGTATGGAAAACACCATTCTTGACGGCAAAGGCGGCAAGATTGGCGCGCTCCATGCTTTCGAAAAGCGGTACGAACTCATCTAAGATCCGACGCATCTTGGCGATTTGCTCGTCAGTTGTGGACGCGACGCTTTTCTTGGCCGCCCAGAGTTCAAGACAGAGACGGACCTCATAAGTCTCTTCCAATTCATCCAGACCAAAAACGCGAACAAAAGTCCCTCGGTGAGGGAAAATCTTGACAAGGTATTCAAGAGAAAGGCTCTGCAGTGCATTCGCGACTGTGCTTCGGCTAACCCCAAATGAGTCCGCCAGCATATCAATATCCACCTTGCTGCCAGGGACCAGATCACCTAGCAAGATCATTTGCCGAATTCGCGTATATACGCTGTCCGAAATGTCGACACGCTCAATTCGTGCGATGAGGGGCAACTCGGTTGTACTCAAAGGTTGAACACTCCTGTCAAGTTCTGTGCAGTGTCCTGATTCACTTGACGTAACGCAGGAATTGTAATTAGTAACTAACTACGATATTACCATAATTGGATTCTGATGTCAATACTTCTGGAAACATACTTCTGGAAATACTTCTGGAAATCCGAGGAGGTTTTGTGAAGAAATTGAGGCTTTCAGACCACAGGCTTTCAGACCACTATGTTCAGACCACTATTGACAAAATGGTGGAAGTCTGGTAGAATTGCTACAGTGTAAATAGTAACTAATTGCTATTCATTCGCTATTTATTCCCGGTCGGGTCTAATACCTCGCGGGTTGCCGCGTCTTTGGTTTTCTGGTTCGGGAATTGCCGCTCTTCTGATACCTCGCGGCTTGCCGCGAGCTAGTTCATTTGTTCATTTGACTGTGCCAAGGCCCGAATTTCCACCGGAGACTCCTTTCGCCCAGAATCTCTGGAAAATCTGTACTAGTCAACGGGGTGTTGCACAGTATCCGTGAGGGCAGTATCCGCGCCATGCTGGGCGCCACGGGCAAAACGGGCAGGATGATCGTCCATTTGCCTCATTTATGTCAAAAGCGATGTGCAACATCTGGTTGACCAATACAGAATCTCTGGAAAATCATTCTTTGCTCGCCCATAGAGGAATGTTGCTTCTGGTCTTCTAAGTCAATCACCGCCATTGTTCACAGAAGGACTTTGATCATAATCTCGATTTGCTTTGACCAAAGCAGAAAAGGAGTAAGATGACAAATCGCAATGATTGGGAACTCGCTTCGGCTGCAATGAAACTGGTGAGAGATGTCATGCTGGTCAAGCCGGGGGAGAGCGTGGTGATCACCGCTGACACCGGAAGTACCCAAGAGATTGTTGAGGCCACAGCCCGAGCAGCTCGGAGCCTGGGTGCCTTGCCCATCGTAGTCAAACAGTCTCTGCCTCCTCGAGCCCACATGGAGCCCCCCAAGCCGCTCGCCGCTGCTATCAAGGCGAGCGATGTTTGGATCGAGTACGCCTTTCGCCCCATATTCACGACGGCGGCCTACGAAGAGGCCGTGGCGGCAGGGACTCGCTACCTCAATGTCGCGAAAGCCCAAATCGATTGGTTCATACGAACGATCGATCTGGATTATGGAAAGATGATTGAGCTTGGAGATAGGTTGTCGGAGCTCACCGACAAAGCAAACCAGGTGCGTGTGACGAATCCTGCCGGGACGGACCTGACTGGGCTGAACGGCGGGCGCAAATCCCACAATCATGGTCTGGCGACCAAGAAGGCCCAGGCCTACATGCTCGGTGGGCAAGTAGGCTGGTGTCCCATGGAAGAGACGATTAACGGGACCATCGTATTTGATGGGATGGTCTCTTACCCTGAGGAGTTGAACCGGCTTTCGCGTCCGATTGAATTGCGGATTAGGGAAGGGATCGTCACGGAGATTTCTGGAGGCCGGGAGGCCGAAGCCCTTAGACGCTGGATGGATGGTTTCGGTGATCCAAACATGCGTCGGCTTGCGCACTTTACGTTCGGTTTTAACCCGGGCGCGAAACTCTCAGAATACATCGTGGAAAGCGAGAGGCTTTACGGCGCGCACGTGTTTGGAATCGGGAAACAGGCCAAGTTGATTGGAGGTAAGGGCTGGAACGCGCCTGGGCATACGGACGGAATCGTGATGAACCCCACTGTCTGGTTTGACGGGGTGCTGGTAGAAAGAGATACCCGCTTCGTCCATCCCCAACTCGTCGACTTGGACAAGGCGCTGATGGGTGTTTAGCGCGGCGCGTGCGGTTGAGCGCCAGGTCAGTGCATGACACGCAAGATCCTCTACATCAATCCAATTGCAACAAGCGGCGCCATCGGTGCGACAGAATCCCTCGAGTATCTCGCGTCCGAGACCCGCGAGGATGTGGAGCTCTGGGCTGTCAATCTACCGCGCGGGCCTTTACACCTCCGCTATCGCTACTATCAAGCCCTCGTGCTCCCGGATCTGTTGAACCTGATTCGGGAAGCTGAGCGACGAGCGTTTGATGCCGCAGTCATAGGGTGTTTCTATGATACCGGACTCCAGGATGCCCGCGAGATCGCTCGCCAACTCGTAGTGACGGCTCCCTGTGAGGCCTCAACTCTCATCGCCTCGACACTGTGTGACCGGTTCTCCATTCTCGTGGGCTGTCAGAAAGCCACCGCTCAGATCCGGCAGAACTTGCAGCACTATGGAATGGATCGTCGGGTGGCTAGCTTCAGGTCTCTCGATCTGGCAGTACGCGAGTTTCATCAAAGCGAAAGCCAAACCACCCAGCGTTTGCGGGACCTCGCGCACCAGGCCGTTGAGGTCGACGGTGCAGAAGCAATCATCCTGGGGTGTACCGCAACCTATGGCTTTTGGAGGGAATTGCAGCGCGAGCTGGGCGTGCCGGTCATCGACCCCATGATTGCTGCGTTCAAACACGCCGAGTTTGCAGCGGAACTCGCGCGTCGCTACGATTGGGCACAAAGCAAAACGGGAGCCTACGCGTCCCCTCCGCCCGCCGAGATCGACGAGTGGCGCCTGAACGACCAGTATGACCTGCACCGGATCTCGTCATGGCTGGACGGAGCAAGTCAGGCCCGCCTCGGTTCGCATAACGTCACGTCGACCTCGTAGGCGGAACTGGCATGACGGCAGAGAGCGCCGGACGGGAGAAAGCCGGGCGACCCGGGCTCGTGCCCCCCTGGTGGGAATCGCCCTCGAAAGGAGATTAACTGCAACTCTTCAGTGTGACATTTGACCGAGTTCGCACATCTTACAGAAGGAGAAAACATGTCTAGCAAGATCTTGAGAACGAGTCTATTAGTCAGCTGCATCCTCATTGTTGCCAGTTGCGCGCCTGCGCCCTTGCCGCCTCCTACCGCGGCGCCCCCCAAGATTGTGCCATCCACCGCAACCACGCCCCCTGAGCCGACGGTGCCACCGAAGGTAGCCCAACCGACAGCGGCCAGCCCTACCCAGCCCACTGCGCTCCCAACGAAACCCGCAGCCCAAGTGACGTGGGCCTCCAAACCCATCGTGCACGGAACCTGTTGTGAACCCCTCACCATCGATCCTGCAGCTGTTAGCGCCGCGGCTACAGATGGTCTTATCGTGAACGCGGCCTATGAGGGCTTGACACGCTACACAATTCAAGGGAAGATCGAGCCATCTCTGGCTAGCGAATGGAAGATCTCTGACGATTCCCTGACCTATGTCTTTAAGTTGCGAGAGGGTGTTAAGTTTCATGACGGCACTGATTTCAATGCGGATGCCGTCAAAACCTCTTTTGACCGCATGAAGGCAATGAAAATGGGGGTGTCGTTCCTGCTGGATGCAGTAGGTGAAGTCAAAGTGGTCGACCCGATGACGGTTCAGATTACTCTGGCAAACCCGGATACGGCGTTCTGGTTTGGACTTCCGAACATTAAGATCATTAGCCCCCGTGCCCTGGCTACTAACAGGAAGAGTGGCGACTGGGCGCAAGCCTTTTTCCGTGAAAACGCCGTAGGCACGGGGCCCTATCGGGTAGAACGGTGGGACCGCAGTAGCCAGCTCCAGATGGTTGCGTTCGAAGGGTATTGGAAGGGTTGGACGGGAAAGCACATCCAAAGATACATCCTTCGATTTGGCATGGATATGTCCAGCCGGTTGCTCATGCTGGAGAAGGGCGACATCCATATTGTTGACTGGGCAGGTCTCTCCGACGTCAGGCGGATGCAATCGAATCCCAAGGTCACCATTCTCTCCGGCGCATCAAATGCAAGTACTTTCTACCACTGGATGAACGTACAGAGCGGACCTCTGAAAGATATCAGGGTGCGCAAGGCTATGACGCTCGCCTTCCCCTACAAAGAGATGCTTGACGTGATGGGAGAAATGGCGGTGCCAATGTCGTCCTCTGTTCCAGAGTATATGGTGGGATACTGCAAGGCGTTTGAGCCCAAGCAGGATCTGCAACAAGCGCGCCAGTTGCTGGCAGAAGCCGGATACAGTAGTGGATTCAAGGTGAAACAAGGCTACCGGACTTCCAACGAAGTGAGACGCCTCGCGGCCGAGCTTTTCCAGGCCTCGCTCGCCAAGCTAAACGTCCAGGTCGTCCTTGAAGACCTCCCCTGGGCGAACTTCCTGCAAGCCCAAAGCAAGCCCGAGACGGCATACGATTTCGTGAGTGCCAGTCCAGGTGCACCCGTGCCGTATGCTGGGACGATGCTCTACAATCTTGGGTATTCCAAAGTGCAGGGCACCGCGGGGAACTATTCCTACTATGCCAATCCTAAGTTCGATGCGCTCATTGCCGAGGCTCAAAGTTCGCCGCCTGACAGCAGCAAAGCCAATGATCTCCTATGCCAGGCTCAGAAAATGCTGATCGACGACGCGGTCCTAATCCCGGTGATGGTGAACAAATATATCGAATTGCGCCGGGCAGAGTTGAAATCCCCGCCGATTGACTCGTATTCCTACCCGTATGACATACATATCTACGAGATGTCTCTCGATGAATAGGCCCACATCTTGCATACGGTTGGCAAACAGAGGCCAGCTACCGCCTCCGAGGAACCAGGGTCAATTGGTGTCCAAGGTCAAATCCATGTAATGTCGAACGAAGGCGGGGCGAGCGTCCAGCGTCCGTCTAACGGAGGATGCCGGCGCCTGCTCTGCCTTCTTTGCTGGATCCCAACGGCTTGGGCGCATCGAATGGGACAGAAACTCCTTCCGAGAGTGAAAGAGCATGAGACATCTAGTTGAGAGAGCAATTTCACTGATCCTTATCCTTTTTGCCATGGCTGTCATCACTTTCTTTCTCGCACGGGTCGTGCCTGCCGACCCGGCCCGCCTTGCCGCAGGTATTGAGGCGCGTCCCGAGCAGATCGAAGCGATGCGCAAGGATCTCGGTTTGGACCAACCTCTGTACGTCCAGTTCCAGAGCTATATTGCCGGTCTTTTAAAAGGGGATCTGGGACGCTCGCTGCGGACCCGCCGGCCGGTGCTTGAGGACCTAAAGCTCTATTTTCCAGCCACACTAGAATTAGCACTAGTCAGCACGTTTGTCATCATATTGATCTCCATTCCTCTTGGTGTGATAGCGGCCGTCAACGTCGGGACCTGGATTGACTATCTCATCCGCGTCTTCGTTGTCGCGGCGATGGGTATTCCGCCCTTTGCCTTGGGCCTTGTGTTGCAACTGCTGTTCGGGCGGTGGCTAGGGTGGTTACCTCTTGAGGGGAGACTAGATCAACTCTTGTCCCCTCCTCCTCAGGTAACGGGCATGTTTACCATAGACAGCTTGCTACAAGGGAATTGGGTGGCATTTCGGTCCAGCATCGAACACTTGATTCTTCCAGTGACGGCGTTGGCTTTGGGTCGGTTTGCCGTGGCCTGTCTCTTTACAAGGGGCAGCATGTTGGACGTGCTGTCACGCGATTATATTCGCGTGGCGCGTGGCAAGGGGTTGACCGAACAAAGGATTATCTACCGTCACGCCCTTCGGAATTCTGTCTTGCCGGTGATAACAGTCCTCGGTGTTCAAATAGGCTATTTGTTAGGGGGCACCATACTTGTCGAGACGGTCTTCACATTTCCTGGTTTAGGGAGCTATGCAGTCTCGTCTGCGGTGAACTCCGACTTTTATTCCGCGATCGGCGCTACTCTTGTCATATCGGCTATGTTCGCGATAGCTAATACAGTCGTTGATCTGCTTTACCGTTGGGCAGACCCGCGAATAACAATCTAGGTAGACACCGGAATTCCTATGTTCGCAGTCGCCTCAAAAACAGGACCCCTTGAATCACTACCTCTCCGGTTCCGCATCCGGTTGCAGTCCCGGCATATTCCCCTAATGCTGACTGCATTCTCCCTATTGCCATTTGTGTTGTTTTCCATATCACCCGAGACGCTTGCGCCGTATGACCCACTGATGATCTCGGTAAAAGAGAGACTGCAGCCGCCGAGTTCAGCTCATTGGTTTGGAACAGACGAACTGGGGAGGGACGTGTATAGCCGGGTACTGTATGGAACACGAGTTTCCCTCATATCTGCCTCCATCATTATCGCGCTTGCCGCTGTGGTGGGGATATCCGTTGGAACGACAGCGGGCTACTTCGGCGGATGGATCGATCGAATCATCGTGACCATCACCGATATGGTGCTCGCGTTTCCAGCGATCATCCTTGCCATGGCTGTGGCAACGACTTTAGGGAGCGGCATTCAAAACGCGGTTCTGGCTATAGCGGCAGTCTCGTGGCCCGTGTATGCTCGTCTGGTGCGCGGACTCACACTGCAGCTTAGACAAGAGGAATTCGTCCAGGCTGCCTATGTTGTAGGGTGCAGTTGGCTTCGCGTCATTAGGAAGCACATTCTGCCCAATATGCTGAGCTCTATCGTTATTCGCATCAGTTTGGATGTTGGGTTTGCGATTCTTTCGTTAGCCAGCTTGGGTTTTATTGGCCTGGGTGCCACCGCTCCAACTCCGGAGTGGGGCGTCATGGTCAGCGTTAGTCGGATCTACTTTCTTACGGAATGGTGGATCGGTTTCTTTCCGGCTTTGGCCATCACCTTGCTGGTCGTGCTGACTACACTTGCCGGTGATGAGCTGAACGATCTTTGGAACCCAGCAAGGAAATCCTGACGTCTGGGGAGACTCTGCGAGGTCGGCAAACCGCAAGCAATGCACGGACTAAACCCGAAGAATTCAATCGGCGCCACTTGGGCATGACTGTTTGGAGGAATGGGGGTTGCTGTGATTAACCAGGCTCGTCTCATCAGTTCGTTCATGGATCTCATCAGAATTGACTCGCCCTCTGGCGGCGAGGGGAAGACGGCAGAAGTTGTCGCTGCACGGTTGCGCGCCTTGGGACTGGAGCCAAGAACTGACGCACTGTTCAACGTCACCACGCGAGTTGAGGGCAGGGGCGAGCCCATTCTCTTGAATGCCCACATGGACAGTGTGGCGCCCTGTTTGGGCATCCAGCCGATAATCGAGGGGGATCTCATCAAATCGGATGG
>Ga0315288_10005507_pt1 | contig 16099 bp, 14 predicted proteins | sample YL17G11_20_MG_FD_203454 | JGI IMG/M metagenome (GOLD analysis project Ga0315288, IMG submission 203454) | Sediment microbial communities from Yellowstone Lake, YNP, Wyoming, USA - YL17G11_20 | ecosystem: Environmental > Aquatic > Freshwater > Lake > Sediment | place: USA: Wyoming | collected...
GTACCTGCAAGGCTGAATTCCAGGCCCGTGGCTAACGGCTACCTGGGTAGGCTTCCCACCTACAAGACTACGCGGCCTTGCCAGGCCGCAACTAATGGGTGACCCCAATCCTATCCGGATTTATCGGCGATCCGGTGGTGATTTGTTAGGCCCCTCCATATAATCGGGATTTCAACATAACTTTTTCCACCGCTTGAAAGCTTTTATATCCTGAGAATTTAAACTAAAATATTCTGTTTCTTTCCGACGCTTATTCTCAAATCTTTTGTGCCAATATGCCTCCACACCTTTTGGGTCATCTGTCTTAAAAGAGTGAATTAATCTTAGTGGTTCTGGTGATTCTATCCTAATCTCTTTACCTCGACGTACGGGGTCTTTACTGCTACCTAACTTATAATATTTACCTTGTTTAAATAGATATACTTGTCCTACGCTCGAACCCGAATTGTTAGTAAGATCATCCTTTTCCTTTTCATCTAATTTTTCAAGAAAAGGCTGACAAATTTCTAAAATATCACCATGACCCGGCTTTTTCTCACAGTAGCGGACTAAATCCCTTATAAAATCCCGCCTTCTTTTTTTAATAGCATTATAAGGAAAATCTCGATTACGGATCTGCTCTATTCGCATTTCATTTATAGTTGGGTATCTACCTAACTTCCGAATTACAGGGACCATCTTTTCTTCCAAGACACCTTCAGGATATTTTGTCCAAGGCAAATTTGGAGTAAATCCAGCCTCAATGACAGCCTCAGCATATTTTGGCCAGTATCGCCCCCAATCCCAACTCCGGATTCCAGTTTCGTCTAAAAGCTTTTTTTCTCCCAAGGGCTTGCCGCCATTTTCCTTCGCGGTTCGCTTGATTTCATTTAGAATTGCTTCCTTTGTATACATATTTTTTATGCTCTCCTATATACACGCTAACGCGGGCTTCAGCGGGAGTGGCCGCCTTTTGCCACGATCCGCTGGAAGCCATGGCTAGCCAGCCGTCCTAAGATGAGTCCCAGGACATGTTCGCGTGGCCAACGAGAGCCATCTGGTTGGAATGCCTCTACCCTGAAGTCGGCGTACTCGGAACGGGCGTACGTCTCAAAAGTGCGCCTGTTCATTCGTCGATAGTGCTTCAAGTCGCGTTCGTCAAATCTCCCGATTCTCTTCTTCTGGCGTTCTCGACGAACCTCTAAACAACGTTCTTCTGTGCCCCAAAGCACAACCGTGGATATTCCGACGCACGAAGCGTCTTCGAGTTGTTGAGGGCTGAACACGTGTTCGGTCGGAAACGAAAGGACGGCGGCAGCATGTTCCTCAACGGCGAGGCGACTGCGGACAACAGTCGCAAGGTTGGCAAAGTTGATTTTACCAATGTCTTCGTCCCATTCGGCAGGGAAGCCGTTCGCGTTGAACCCGCATTTCTTATCGATGTCGAGGTGCAGAAACGAATAGTCTTCCTCGAGCGCTTTCGAAACATACGATTTCCCAACTCCAGATGGGCCGAGGACGAAGATGATTGGCTCCACGTACGCCATGCCTCCTGTCTGGCATAACATTTATTTTTAAGCTAACTACACACTTGGTGCCATCATATATAGAATATGAGGGAGTGTCAATGACTTTTCACCGATAAGCTATTGAAAATAAGGTTAGATATTCAGTATAATAAGGCCGCTTTTATTATTTAAGAAGGGCCGAAATTTAATTGGAGGGAGTGAGCATGGCAAAAGAGATCAAACTTCCAAAGCCAAAAGAAAAAGGGTTAACTTCAATGGAAGAAACCCTTAATCAAAGGAGATCGGTGAGAGATTATAAGAAGGGACCATTGAGTTTAGAGGAAATCTCTCAGATCCTTTGGGCGGCTTCAGGTAAAAATCTCTATCGGAGAACATCCCCTTCAGCCGGAGCCACCTATCCTTTAGAAATTTATTTGGCTGCGGGTGAAGTAGAAGGATTGGAACCAGGTCTATACCAGTACTCTTATTCAAGGCATAGTTTGGAAGGGATAAAAGAACAAGATATACGAGAAAGATTAGCTCGGGCTACCCTGGGCCAGGGTATGATTGAAGAAGCACCTATCGATATCATTGTTGCCGCAGATTATGGTCGAACCACTGGCCATTACGGTCAAAGGGGTATCCGTTATGTTCACATGGAGGTGGGCCATGTGGGGCAAAATATATCCCTCCAGGCGAATGCCTTAAGCCTGGGGACAGTCATGATCGGAGCTTTTGAGGACAAGCAAGTCAAAGAAATTTTGGGAATAAAAGAAGAGCCCCTTTATATCATTCCAGTGGGTAAAATTTGAACAGGCTGCTGAAAACCCCCCATCATTTTATCAACAGACAAACCTGATTAAAGTACGTCTTTATTGATTTCGATTTTGGCTTTGGCACGGAGTTGCTGGAGCCAATTTTGAAAAGATTCCTCTTGCTTCTGGTAAAGGAGCCGTTTTTGCAGATCATTCTTCACGGATAAGAATTTACTTTGATCAGCAGCCTCCACGGCTGATAGTCTGACTACAAAATATCCGTCTTTTGTCCGAAGGACATCTTTAGGAGAAGGACTTTTTTCTGTCAGTGAAGAGAGTGTCAACACGAACTCTCCAACAGGCCCAATTTTGGGAACCATTCCTCCCGCACGAGTGAAAAAGCCTGTTTCTTCCATCTGAATTCCTCGATCCTTTGCTAACTCCTTCATACTCTTGCCCGCTTGAATCTGGCTGAGAAGATCCTCAGCCACTTGACGGGCCTTCTCCTCACATTTCATTCCGATGACTTTTCTTCTCACCTCCTCTTTTACCTCCTCCAGAGAAGGGATTCGGGACTCTTTCTTATCCAATAACTTCAAGATATAGAAATTGGGTGGGAGGGTCACCACAGGCGAGATCTCTCCAACTTTCAGCGAGAAGGCGCTGGAGTAGAAAGATGGATTTTTGCCTATCTCTGGGATCTCATCGCCTTCCTTAAAAAAACCCGTGGTTTTGACTGAAAGACCCTTCTCCCTCGCAAACCCTTCTAAATCACGGCTCCGGAAAAGTGAGTAGAAGGCATCCTCCGCTCTGCGAGAGGCTTCTCGTCCCGCTTTCTCTTGCTTTAATCTCTGAAGGATCTGATCTTTTACCTCCTCAAGAAACTTCAATTTCTCCTCGACTGTATCCTCTATTTTAAAGATATAGAACCCGTCTCTCCCACTTGCGACACCAATTAACTCCCCCGCCTTTTTCGAGAAGAGAATTTTTTCAAGTGACTCATCAACCGTTCCTCCCTGGATCCATCCCATATCGCCCCCCTTGGGAGCGGTATTCGACTCAGAATACTGCTTTGCCAAGGAACCAAAATCCTTCGTCTTCTTTGCCTTCTCCAAAATCTCTTCTGCCTTCTTCTTCTTCTCCTCAATTTTATCAGCTAGGTCTTCTTTGCTGACTTTGATCAGGATTTCCCTTGCTCTGACCTTTTTGGGTGTCTTAAACCGGTTCTGCTGAAGGTCATAATATCGTTTGATTTCATCGGATGAAACCTGAACTTTTCCTTCAAATTCGGAAGGTCGAAAAATGAGATATTGGATCTGAAGAAAAGTTGGAACCCTAAACTCCTCTTGATGTTTCTGAAAATAGTCTTTTATCTCTACCTCATTCACAGGGGTCTGTCCTTTAAAGGTCTCAGGAATAACTTTTAGGAAGGTGAGGTTGATTCGTTCATTGTCGAAGAGATAGGTTTCCAGTACCTCCTCGTCAGAAACCTTCCCCCCATTCAGTTTAATCAGATTCGTCAACTTCAAGAGCATGAGACTCTCCCGCTGCATCCGTTCGAAGTCCTCTGCACTCATCCGGTTCAAACGAAGAAATCTTTCATAGATGCGCGAGTCGAATTGACCATTGACCTGAAAAGAAGGCATGGATTCGATAGTCCCTCTCAATTCTTCATTATGGATGTCGAGTCCCAAACGGACTGCCTCTTGAAGGATGAGCACTCGAGAAACGAGGTCGTTTAAGACCCTCTCTCTTAGGTGGAGTTCTTCTATGGTCTTGTCAGAAAATGATGGACCCAAGGCATCTCGATATTGTTTGATCACATTCTGATAGGCATCACTAAAATCTTTTATTTCAATAGAAACTCCGTTCACCTTGGCGGCATAAGTCTGTCTTCTCTCCCGAATCAGGGAATACCCTCCCCAGGAGATGAAAGTCACAGCGACCAATATCAGAATGCCTCGGAGCATCCATGATGTTGCATGTTCCCTTAAGATCCTCAACATAAAGACTCTCCTTTCAATGACCCCTGTCTGTCTACAGTCAGGTGTGCTGAGAATGGAAGATTTACCCCGTTAGAAAACTCCGCCATTTATGGCGGGGATAATATAAATAAAGCTTCATTTTCTTGCAGAAAGGGCGGGGTTAAAGCCCCGACCCGTTAGAAATTTGAGTAAACCTCAATTAGAACTCCACTTCCCCGAGGGGTTTAGAGGTATCCGCTCAGGGAGACTTTTTTCTAACGGGTCCCGTTCTTTCTAACGGGGTTAACCTATTATTAAACAATCCAATTTAAAAAGACAAGGGGGCCTTCATCTCCTCCGTTCGACTGAGCCTTCGACTGAGCTCACGCCGAAGTCTCCCTTGTAAAGGGCGACTAAAGTCCCTCCTATCCCGTTTAAGCGAGAGCTTACAAGAGGTGAATCCCAAATCCGATTTAGAGAATGAAACCTTTTTCCCATTCTGTCATTGCGAGGTCGTATCGACCGTGGCAATCCGACGAAGTCGTTGCGAGGGCATAGCCTGTGGCAATCTCAAGGGTTCCCTCGTTTTACTCGGGACAAGGCTTCGTTTCACTCACAATGACAATTTCCTAAATCGAGATTTGGGGGAATGTTTTTTCTTGAATCAAATTTAGGTATTTGTTAATATAAAACAGTTTAATTAAACGGAGGGAGAAAAAGGATGGTATTTAACTCATTTTGGGGTCTATTTTCAAATGATTTGGCCATCGATCTGGGAACTGCCAATACTGTTGTCTATGTCAAAGGAAAAGGTATCGTCTCTTCTGAACCCTCTGTGGTTGCCGTTCAAAGAGATTCGAGAGGAGAGAAGCGCATCTTAGCTGTAGGCCGTGAGGCCAAAGAGATGCTGGGACGAACCCCTGGAAACATTTTTGCCATCCGGCCGATGAAGGATGGGGTGATCGCCGATTTTGAAATCACGGGTGAGATGCTTCGTTATTTCATTGCTAAAGTCCATAACCGCAAAGCCTTGATTCGACCCCGGGTCGTCATCTCCGTTCCCTCTGGCATTACGCCTGTTGAAAAAAGGGCGGTTCGGGAATCGGCCCAGTCTGCTGGCGCAAGAGAGATCTACCTCATTGAAGAGCCGATGGCTGGAGCCATTGGCGCTGGCCTCCCTATTACCGAGGCCTCTGGGAATATGATTGTCGATATTGGAGGAGGGACAACAGAGGTGGCTGTCATCGCCCTATCCGGGATCGTGACCAGTCAATCCATCCGGGTGGCTGGGGATAAGATGGATGAGGCCATCGTCCAATATGTTAAGAGAAAATATAACCTTCTCATCGGTGAACGGACGGCGGAATTGGTCAAGATCAGTATTGGGACCGCCTATCCTGAAGAAAATCCCCAGAGCATAGAGGTCAAGGGAAGGGACTTGGTGACGGGGATTCCAAAAACCCTTGAAATCAATAGTGAAGAAATTCGGGAAGCTTTGGCCGAATCGATCAATATGATCATTGATACTGTCCGGATCACTCTCGAAGGGACACCGCCGGAATTGTCTGCAGATATTGCAGATAAAGGGATCGTTCTGGTGGGGGGTGGAGCCCTCCTCAAGAACCTGGATGTTCTCCTCCGGGAAGTGACCGGCCTCCCCATTACTATTGTGGACGATCCCCTTTCGGCGATTGTCCTGGGTGCAGGGATGGTTCTGGACAACGAGACACTACTCCATAGCGTGACATTCCAATATTGAAGATTGATGAGGATACGTGACCTTTTCCTATTTCGAAGATATACCCTCCCTGCTTTCATCATCATTCTTCTGTTATCTACCCTGATCGTGATGTCATTGAGGGTAAAACAAAGAAAAGGAGTCGACTTTTTCGATGCTCTTTTGATAGAGTTCTGCGCCCCTTTTCAGAAAGCCTCCACGTTCGTCATCAAGACCGCCCATGGTGTCTTTCAAGAGTATCTTTTCTTGGTCCATCTTCAGAAAGAGAATATGATGCTCAAACAGAGGATCGCGGAGCTTCAAAAAGAGAACCATCAGATGAAGGAAATGGCATTGGCGGATGAGCGCCTTCAGAAGCTCCTTCAGTTTCGAGAGAAAATTTCCGTTTCCGTGATTGCGGCCGAGGTGATCGGTCAAGACCCATCCTCCTGGTTCAAGAGTGTAACCCTTAACAAAGGGGAAAAGGATGGAGTGAAAAAGGGGATGGCTGCGATCTCTCCAGAAGGAGTGATTGGCCAAATCCTCAAAACGGCTCCCCATTATTCAACCGTTCTTCTTATCACGGATTACAACAGTGCCATCGATTCAATTATCCAGAGAACCCGGGCTAAGGCGATCGTGGAGGGAAAAGGAGAGAACCGATGCCAACTGAAATACCTTCTCCGAACGGAAGAGGTGATGGTCGGGGATATCGTTGTCACCTCAGGCTTAAGTGGGAATTTTCCAAAGGGGTTAATGGTGGGTGAGGTACGAAAGGTGGATAAGAAGGGCCACGGCGTTTTTCAATATGCAGAGTTGGTCCCCAGCGTGGATCTGACAAAGTTGGAGGAGGTTCTTGTGATCACGGGATCTTCTCTTCCGCTCCCAGAAGAGAAAGAAAAGAAGGGGAAGAAGACCCCGGTTTACCCCGTTAGAAGAAAAGGTGGAACGTCATAAACTCCGTAGGACGTTTACCCCGTTAGAAAGCCCCGCTGCTCGCAGCGGGGATGATGGCTGTTCCTTTTTAAGCGAACGCGAGGTTTAATGCCCCGTGTGAGCCTTCCCGGTGGAAAGTAGAAGACTTTCTAACGGGGTTAACTATCCAACGGGGTAAATGACAGGGCTTTCTAACGGGGTAAAGGCTGAAAAGAAAAGATGAGACGGATTGTCTTTCCTCTTTTTTTAGGAGTCACTTTTCTAACTCTCCAGACGACACTCTTGACATCACTTCCCATTCAGAGGATCAGGCCAGACCTCGTCTTAATCCTCACCCTCTATTTAAGCCTTTTTTACCCACCGATCTCTGGCGGAATCTTAGCCGTCTTCATGGGGTTTCTCATGGACCTCTTTTCTGGAAATTCCTTCGGCCTCTACACTCTCTCTCGACCCCTCATCTTCTATGTCGCGCAGTTTTTCAAGGGGCGGTTCTATTTGGAAAGTTTCACATCCCAATTCCTTTTCGTCTTCATCTTTGGCCTGGTCGAAGGTCTCTTTGTCCTCATGCTGATAAAGATCCTCAATCCCGGCCCAATGGGTCACCTCTATCCCTTGTTATTCACCTTCCTTCTTCCTCAGTCGTTTTTCGCTGGTCTCATTACCCCCATTCTCTTTTTTCTAATCCGTAAGAAATTTTTTTCATTATCCGGTCATCACGAAGTGGGAGTGATGGAAAGAGGGGATAGATCATGATGGAATTAAATACCCAGAGGATGGAAGATTTCCAAGGAAGGTATAAATATTTTATAGCCTTTGTAGGAGTGGCATTCTTTCTGATCTTCATCTCTCTGTGGTACCTTCAGGTGATTAGGGGAAGTGAATTCAAGCGACTCTCTGAGAATAATCGTATTCGAATTCTTGAAAATCCTGCTGATCGAGGGATGCTCTTGGATCGAAAGGGGCGTGTTTTAGCCCATAACCGGCCATCCTTTGAAGTCTCTCTCATCCCGGAAGACCTGAAAGTCAATCCAGAAGTTCTGACTAAAGTGGGGGAGATGCTGGACATGGCCCAGGATGAAATTGAAAATAAGCTACAAAGCCTGAAACGGCGTCCTCCTTTCAAACCAGTAAAGATTAAATCCGATATCGATTGGAATGGACTTGCCCTCCTTGAATTCAACCGGGTCCATCTCCCTGGCCTTGTGGTGGATGTCATGCCAAGGAGAACCTATAATTATGGCAATCTGGCCTCTCATCTCATCGGTTACCTTGGCGAGATTGATGAAAATGAATTGAAGCAGCCGAAGGATGCCCCTTATCGAATGGGGGATTTGATTGGGAAATACGGGGTGGAGTATCGATGGGAGACTGATCTCAAAGGGATGGATGGAGGTCGTCAGATCGAAGTCGATGCACTGGGAAGGGAGATCAAACCTCTCCGGAGTGTTGAACCGTTTCCAGGAAACAACCTCATCCTTACCATTGATCTTGACCTACAGAAGGTTGCTGAGGAAGCCTATCAAGACAAGAGTGGAGCCCTCATCGCTATGGATCCACAAAATGGTCGCATCCTGGCGATGGTGAGTAAACCTTCTTTTGACCCCAACCTCTTTGCGAGAAATATTTTACTGGAAGAATGGAAATCTCTCATGGAAGATCCTCGTCATCCTCTCCAAAACAAAGGGATTCAGGGTCAATACCCTCCTGGTTCGGTATTCAAAATCGTTACTGCCATTGCGGGTCTGGAATCGGGGATCATCACCCCCAATACACAGATGACCTGTACGGGTATTTACCCTTATGGGAATCGCAATTTCCGATGTTGGAAAGAAGGAGGACATGGGACAATAAGCCTTCATCGGGCCATTGTGGAATCCTGTGATATCTATTTTTATCAGGCTGGGCTTAAAATAGGGGTTGATCTGATTGCTCAATATGCCAACGAGTTTGGTCTGGGAAGGACGACAGGAATCTTCCTGCCCCATGAAAAACCGGGAATCGTTCCCTCCACCTCATGGAAAAAGAAGCGTTCCGGGGTTCCTTGGTATAGTGGGGAAACCCTTTCTCTTGCTGTAGGGCAGGGATATATCAACGCGACACCCCTTCAACTTCTTACAATGGTTTCAGCCGTTGCCAATGGAGGTAAACTTTACCTCCCTCAAGTGGTGGAAAAGGTGGAAAATATCTATGGGAACTCTTTAAAAGAGTATCCACCGGTTGAAAGAGGAAGAGTCAATGTCTCTGAAAACACTCTCCATATCGTCCAAGAAGCCCTCATGGGAGTCGTCAATGAGCCCCATGGGACGGGATGGGTGTGTGCCCTTAAAGAGTTCAAGGTGGCTGGGAAGACAGGGACGGCCCAAGTCATCACCATGCCACAGAATTTTAAAAAAGGAGATATGGATCGGATGCCCCTGAAGTTTCGGGATCATGCATGGTTCGTTGCCTATGCTCCTGTTGAAAACCCCCGGATTTCAATGGTCGTCCTCGTTGAACATGGAGGTTTCGGAGCGGCTGCAGCAGCTCCAATTGCCAAGAAGGTGATTGAAAAATTTCTCAGCCTTGAATCTGCGTCCCTTCCCAAGGTGGCAGGGAGATAAATGAAATGATTGACCGGCGCCTCTTCACACACTTCGATTGGACTTTGGTAGGGATTGTGCTCCTCATTGCCTCTGCAGGCATCCTCAACCTTTATAGTACGACTTTAGGAGGAGAGAGTGCGGGTACCCCGCTCTATCTTAAACAGATCTTCTGGTTGCTGATCGGATTGTCGGTGATGGTGGTCATCGCCTTCATCGAATACCGCTTTTATTCGGACTTTGCTTATATTGTTTATACGGTTGCCTTCTTCCTTCTGTTGGTCGTCATGGGGTACGGTATCATCACCTCAGGCGCGCAGAGATGGATTAAGATTGGATCCATCTCGTTTCAACCTTCCGAATTTGTCAAGATTTCTCTGATTTTGGCCCTGGCAAAGTTTTTCCAACGACCTCCGAGTCGAGAGGGTTATTCATTAAAGGATCTCACCTTACCGTTCCTGTTCCTTCTTTTACCGATGGGTTTGATCCTTAAACAACCCGATCTGGGAACAGCCATCATCCTTCTCTTGATCTTCTTTTCCATTTTGATCTTTGTAAAGATTCGATGGTCAACCCTCCTCACCATTGGATTGGGTGGAGCAGCCATCCTTCCCATCTCCTGGAGTTTTCTTAAAGAATACCAGAAGAGGCGAATCATCACCTTCTTTAATCCAGAATTGGATCCATTAGGCGCTGGCTATCACATCATTCAATCGAAGATTGCTGTGGGGTCAGGTGGCATCATTGGAAAAGGCTTTATGAAGGGGACCCAGTGCAGGCTGGGCTTTCTTCCGGAGCAGCAGACCGATTTCATCTTTTCAGCCCTGGGAGAGGAATGGGGTCTGATCGGTTCTCTCATGATCGTGGGACTCTATTTTATACTGATTCTGTGGGGGCTTCGCATCGCCGTCCAATCCAAGGACCGGTTTGGAGCTATCCTCTCCTTCGGCGTAGTGGCCATGTTCTTCTGGCATATTTTCATCAACATCGGAATGGTTTTGGGCATGATGCCGGTCGTGGGAATTCCTCTTCCCTTGCTCAGTTACGGGGGATCCTTTCTCCTCTCCACCATGATCGGAATGGGTCTCCTCCTCAACGTCAGCATGAGAAGGTATCTCTTTTAATAAGGATTCAAGGGGTCTAGGGGGCAAGGGTTCAAGTGAAATTCCACTTGAATCCTTTGAACCCTTGAATCCTCGAACCCTTTTCTAGAAGGGTACATCATCACTGGAGCCGGGAGGGACTCCTTGGTCAATATCAAAGTCTTTCCCCGTATCCGGAACCTCAGCAGGTGCTCCTGGCGCTCCCAACATCTGCATTTGGGTTGTCACAATCTCAGTCGTCGACCTTTTGTTTCCATCCTTGTCTTCCCATGAGCGGGTGCGGAGACGACCTTCAATATAGACTTGTTTCCCCTTGTTCAGATATTCGCCGCATATCTCAGCTAATCGGCCAAAGGCGACGATTCGATGCCATTCTGTCGTCGTGGTCTTCTCGCCAGATCGGTTTACCCTATTCTCGGTCGTGGCCATACGAAAATTAGCTACCGTGGTGCCACTGCTTAAATATTTCACCTCTGGATCTGCGCCCAAATTACCGATGAGAATTACCTTGTTGACTCCAGCCATAAAGTCCTCCTCTTCCTAGTATGAACGGAGTATGGTTTACCCCGTTAGAAAGCCCCAGCATTTATGCTGGGGATGGTATAAATAGAAAGCATTAGCTCTTTATTGAGGGCGAGGTCAAAGCCCCGTCCTTTCTAACGGGGTTAACCATCTGCCTACGGACAGTCGCTATGCCACCTTACCATTTCTAATGCCTCTTTTCAATAGAGTATTGATCTTGTGTCTTTTTACTTGACAAAGACGCTTACCTTTTTTAAATTAGTTATCTATAAAAAATATCCTCCGATTTTTCCTCTGGATATTTTCATGAAAGAAATTGAAAAAGAGAGAGAAATGATTAGGGCAGCTGCCGCAAAAACTGCCCAAAAAATGATTCAGCCCAGGGCAACGGAGATTGACGCCACTGGAGAATTCCCATTGGATTTGTTGGATGCCTTAGGGAAACAAGGATTTCTCTCCCTTATTCTTCCCGAAGAATATGGCGGAAGTGATGGGGACATTACCTCTTTCTGTTTCGCCATAGAAGAGTTTGCAAAAGTTTGCGGCTCTTCCTCACTGTTGATTCTCGCTCAAGGGATGGGTACGCTGCCTATCTGGCTGGGGGGGAATTCCTCCCAAAAGGAGCTTTACTTCACACAGATTTTTGAGAAAAACCGTCTCACCGCCTTTGCCCTGACTGAAATGGGAGGAGGATCAGATATTGTCTCCATCAAGACCACGGCTAAAAAGCAGGGGAGGGATTATCTGCTCAATGGCCGCAAATGTTTCATTACCCATGGGAGCATTGCCCAATTTTATTCTGTCTTTGCTGTTACTGATCCTAAACGGGAGAGGGAAGCAATCTCTGCTTTCGTAGTAGAAGATGGAACTTCAGGTCTCGGTTTCGGCAAGAGAGAAAAAATGATCGGGATGAGAGGTTCAGTGACAACAGACGTCATCTTTGAAAACTGCCGGATCCCCCAAGAAAATCGTCTGGGCGAGGAGGACGAAGGGTATCAGATTGCAATGCGTACGCTCAACATGTCGAGACCAGCAGTCGGGGCACAGGCTGTGGGCATTGCTCAAGGAGCTCTCGACTATGCCATTCACTATGCCAACGAAAGAATCCAGTTTAAAAAAACCATCTCTTCCTTTCAGGCAATTCAATTCATGATTGCCGATATGGCCACACAAGTAGAAACAGCTCGGTCGCTGGTTTACCAGACAGCTGCTCAAATGGATGCACGTATTGGAGATACAGAAAAACTCTCTGCGATTGCAAAATGTTACGCCTCTAATGCTGCTATGAAGGTGACCACCGATGCCGTCCAGATCCTCGGAGGTTATGGATATATGAAGGATTATCCTGTGGAACGGATGATGCGAGATGCCAAAGTCACACAGATATATGAAGAAACCAATCAGGTTCTAAGGCTTCTGGTCGCCCACCAATTGTTAAAAGGTTGATATCAATGGGGCGAAGATGAAACAAACCCTTCGCCTGCCCCTCATTCCTACCCTCATCGCTTATACCCTTGGGCTTTCTTTAGGCTATTTTAACCTCCCATTCCCTCATCAAGGATTCCTCTTCATTTTCCTCATTCTCTTTGCCTTTTGGGCTCTCTTTATGTTCAAAAAAAAGACTTCATTGGGTTCTTGGATGGCCTTCGCCCTCTTCTTCCTTCTCGGGATCTTCTCTATCCATAATTATCTCCATCCCCAACATTCTTCTTCCCATATCTCTCAGTACGTAGGCTTCGATCGAATCTCATTGGAGGGAATCATTGACCGTGCTCCTGAGCGCACTCAAGGACGAGTCCAGTTATTGATCCGATCTGAGAAAGTCATTTTATCGAACCGTCACATCCCTGTCGACGGTCACCTCCTCCTCATTCTTAAAAAAGAGAGCGGCCCATTCCGTTTGGGGGATCGCCTTCGATTTTTATGTAAACTCTATTCCCCCCATGGATTTCATAATCCAGGGGGATTCTCCTACGAGCGCCATCTCGCCTTTGACCGCATTCTTACCATTGGATTCTTATCCGATGAGAACAGTTGGGTCAAAATAGGTGAAGGATTTAAAAATCCAGTTTTGCTACAAATAGAGGTCTGGAGAGATCATATTCGAAATTTTCTAGAGAAAGAATCGCCTCCCTATTCTTCAAGCATTTTCAAGGCGCTCGTTTTAGGTGAACAGGGAGATATTTCAGAGGAGGTGAAGGAACATTTCATTGTTACAGGAATCGCTCATCTCTTAGCCATTTCTGGCGACCATCTCGGGATTGTGGCTCTCCTCTCCTTCTCTTTATTCATTTGGGTCCTCAAGCGATCCGAATTTCTTCTCCTCTCCATTTCTGTCAAGAAATTAGCGGCTGGCCTAACCATTCCTTGTATCCTGCTTTATACGTTCATTGCGGGTGGAGGGATCTCAGTCGTCCGGGCCACAATCATGGTGATCACTTTCTTCCTCTCCATTCTTTTCAATCGTGAAAGAAACCTTCTCCATACACTCGCTTTAGCTGCCTTTCTCATCCTCATCGTCTCACCCCCTTCCCTTTTCGATGTCTCCTTCCAACTCTCTTTCCTCGCAGTCCTCTCGATTCTCTATCTTGTGCCACGCCTCCTTCAAAGGCTAAAAAAAGAAGAGATTTCTCTTCCCTTAAAAACCTCGTGGAAGCAGACCATTTTGAAATATACGAAGCTCTCTCTTCTCGTCACTGCTGTAGCCATTTTTGGAACTGCACCCTTTGTCGCCTTCCATTTCAACCGGATCTCCCCCATTGGATTTGTCACCAATCTTTTCGTCATCCCATGGGTGGGGTTCCTCATCGTTCCTCTCAGCCTCACGGCCTCCATCCTTTCCTTTGTCTTTTATCCATTAGCTGCACTCTTAATCCACATCACCGAATTTTTCACCGTGTTCCTTCTTAAAGCAGTTGCTTTCTTTGCTTCTTTCCCATTTGCCTCCCTCTTTATCTCTACTCCAACAGCTTTTGAAATCATCCTTTTTTACGTTCTCCTTTTCTCTGTTGTTCACCTTCAAAAGTCGAATAGACCCGACCACGGGAGAAAGGTGGTTCGATATCTGTTTCTGGGAGTTTGCGTTGTTCTCTTCCTCGATTTAGCTTTTTGGAATTTGAAGGGTCATTTCCAGAAAAATCTGATCCTAACCTTCATCGATGTGGGACATGGAGACTCCATCCTCCTCGAATTCCCAAAGGGGAAAAAGATGTTGATCGATGGGGGTGGCCTTCATGAGGATCGTTTTGATATTGGAAAGAATGTCATTGCCCCCTTTTTGTGGAAGAAAAAGATTCGAAGGATCGACTTTCTCGTCCTCACCCATCCTGATCCAGACCATTTGAAAGGCCTAAATTTCATTGCTTCCCACTTTTCAATCGGACAATTTTTGGAAAATGGTGTTCGAACGGATTCAGAATTTTTCAAACAGTTGGAGGAAACCCTTTTAAGGAAAAGGATAGAAAGGCTTTCTCTGAATGAAAACAGCCCTCCTCAGGTGATCAATGGGGTTAAGATTTCTTTCTTTAATCCTCCTGTGAAAGGCCCATCCCATGCAAGCCTTCCGGCATCCTCCCTTCTAAACAACCAATCTCTGGTCATAATGATTCAATTTAGAAATATCAAGGTGCTACTGGCAGGCGATATTGAAAAGGAAGCAGAATATCGAATGTTGAGAGAAGACTACCCACTCAATGCTGATATTCTGAAAATTCCCCATCATGGGAGCTCTTCTTCGAGTACGCTTTATTTTCTCCAAAGAGTGAAGCCTTCCTATGCCGTTCTCAGTGTGGGCGAACGAAACATCGGAAGACTTCCTCATCCGGAGGTATTGAAGAGATACCAAGAGTTGGGGGCGAAGATATACAGAACAGATAAACACGGTGCAATCACGGTAGCCAGCGATGGAGAAAAAATAGATGTAAAAACCTTTCTAAAAAACTGAACCATGAAAAGGATATTTCATGGTAAGGCTGGAAAAAAAAGAATGTTTATTGAAGGGGCAGAAATTTTATCATGTTCAAAAGTTTACATAAATTCTTACAATCCTACTTCCTGTCTCTGTTCTTAAGAGATCTCTTTACGGAGACTTTGAATAGACGAGGAAGCGGCTTCTATCGAACCCAACGTGCTTGAAAAAGTTCTGCAATGGACTATCCCTCTCTTCAACCATTAATCCGAACAGCTCATGCCATTTCCTATCCCAGCACCAAGAGGACCACGGGTTTACCCTTGGGTGAATTGGTCCTCTGGTGCGGGATGTTCGCCCCAAAGGGATGGAGACTGTGTCGTAATTAAATTGGTAGCCGCAGGCTTTAGCCTGCGTTGCAGAATTCCCTAAGAATATCGCAGCCTGAAAGGCTGCGGCTACCTAAATTTTTCCTCATTTCCCCATTACGACACAGTCTCATGTTTGGGGTGGTACCACAGGCTTGCCCGTGGGGCTCCATAGAAAATTGGATTGACAAACGAGAGAGATGATGGTAATTACATAGTAAGTACATCAGATGGAGGAATACTTATGGCTCCACTTAAAACAAATGTTGTTCGTATTGGCAACTCCCAGGGCGTCCGGATACCAAAAACCCTTCTGGAACAGTGCCATCTACAGGGGGAAGTGGAACTTGAGCCACGAAGTGATTATTTGATCCTGAGATCAGCTAAAAAACCAAGAACTGGCTGGGGTGCTGCCTTTGAAGCCATGGCAAACCAAAGAGACGATAAGATGATTATTGGAGATGTGCTCCCTGAAAATAAATGGGACAAGGAAGAATGGGAGTGGTAATATCACGTTTCGATGTATATTTGGTTAATCTTGATCCAACCATAGGACACGAGGCCCGAAAAACTCGTCCCTGCCTCATTGTATCTCCTGATGAGATGAACCGATACATTGGAACGGTCATCATTGCTCCCATGACTATAAAAGGGAGAGATTACCCCACACGTGTCAATCTAACTTTTCAAGGCGAAAGGGACAAATTGTTCTCGACCAAATCCGGACCATTGATAAAATTCGCTTGATAAAACGCTTGGGG